>Ga0070729_10000409_pt1 | contig 91704 bp, 61 predicted proteins | sample tdDd472_FD_66725 | JGI IMG/M metagenome (GOLD analysis project Ga0070729, IMG submission 66725) | Marine sediment microbial communities from the Atlantic coast under amendment with organic carbon and nitrate - tdDd47.2 | ecosystem: Environmental > Aquatic > Marine > Coastal > Sediment | place...
TGCCACCATCCTCACCCTGGTGGTGGTACCCACCCTCTATGCCATGATTGAAGAGATAAAAGAACGCTTGTCCAGGGGGTATGAACGGACACGGACCTTTTTTCTGGGACCGCCGTCACCGGACGTTCATAGGGAATTGCTTTAATCGTTTGAGCCCCGCTATGATCTACACACAATATGTTGTATCTATATTTAAATTGAATTTCTGAGGACTATGAATACCATGTGCCGCCGACTCCCATTCTGCTTTGGTCATCACCGGCCAAACAAGTCAACGTCTTTATTGATGGTCCATAAGGGGTTCCATAATAGACAAGATTACTCATGTTCTGTGTCTTAAAGGTTTACTTAAAATTAGTTTACCCTTGAATCCAATTTTCTGTGGACGGATGACTTATCAATATGAAATTCTAATTATAGGAAATAAAAACAAAGAGTCATAATTATCGTAGGTACAAGTGCATAGATGAGAAGGAGTATAGGTGAGATACCATTATTGAAATATTTTTTCAATAGGGTCTGTCCTGCCGGGTTCGGGGCATTGGCAATTACGGTAAGGCCACCGCCAGTAACGGCACCAGCCACCACAGCATATTTCAGGCTGTCGGTGAAACCAGGCACCAGGGTGCTCAGGTAGGTTATGGCAGCATTATCGTTGAAGGCCGTGAGCACTGTCGCGGTCAACATAAGAGGAAGTTCTCCCAGGCTGCCAAGCACCGGAGCAATCCACCATCCCTGTAGGCCGCCGTGGATAACCAGGCCGCCCAGGAAAAAGCCTACCAGCATTGGGGACTTCAGGTTAACATTGTTCTGGAATGGCCAGGTAACATGGCTAAAGCCGATAAAAAAGAGCATGCCGGCAACAAAAATAGCCGGGTAGTGTGCATTGGCAATGGTCCAAACCATAAAGGCAACATGGACGGCTATAATCCAGCCAGGAACGTCGCCGGAACGCTTGTCCCAGTTAGGATCGTTGAGATTGGGCCTCTTGTCTCTGGGAAGCAGGCCCGGTACGGAAACACTCATTTGCTGAATTTTTAGGTCTTCAAATTCCTGCTCAAAGGTCTCTTCCAGTAAAGTGCAATCGGTTTTATCCATTTCACATACTGTCATTGTTGACTCTTTGGCAGAGTCTTTAATTCTCTGAAACTCCTGCTGCAAATCGTTGCCGATCCGCTCCTCAGCCATTCTCAGGTCTTTTTTGAGATAATCACTATGAATATATTTTTCCTTGATCTCATTTTTCAGAATGGAGAGTATGAATTTCCTTTCGAGCTTGGAAATTTCTTTCTTGAACACCAGGAAAACAAGTGTGTTCGAAAGAATAATACCCATAACAGCCTTCCAGCCAAAGGTAGTGAACATGAAGGGCATATTCCAATCCCATGAAGCTGCCACCATAAGGACTGGTGGGGCGGCAAAATGGGTAAGGGTTCCACCAACCGAAATATTCACAAAAAGCAGGGCTATGGTGGCGTACTTTAACTTTTTACCTGGTTTTAGTTTATAAAATTTGCGGGCAAGTAACATTGCTGAAATGGTCATTGCTGCCGGCTCAGTTATAAATGAACCCAGAATAGGCCCCAGGGTCATAATTGTCAGCCACCAAGCCGCCAATGTACCTTTAAAAATACCTGCAACACGGCTCATGATCTTTTCAGAAAGATTTAAAATTGGGCGAGAAGAAGCCAGGGTCATGATTACCACGACAAACATCGGCTCAGTGTAATTCACGCTGTTTATATAGCCGATAAAGGTGTGCCAGTCATAGAAGAGAACAATCGCAGCCGTCAGCACTACGGCCCAAATGCCAAAGACAACCTCAACCTCGCCAAAAAAGTGAAAAATTTCTGCACGGAGTCTGGTAGAGCTTTCAGAAGCCTTTCCTGTATCAATATCTTTTTGGTGTTCAGCTTTCCATTTATGAGCGTAGTAGAGGAATTTGCTGCTGAGAAAGGTGTGGAGAATAGCGGCTAAAAAAATAAGAGTAGCCACCAGATTAAATGGAGTATGACTGATACGGTGTTTAAGGATGGCACCTACACCTTCGATATCAGCATCATGATAACTGGCAAAACTTGGCGGAAAATTAACAAATGCACTATGAGGGTCCGAGTCTACACCGCCTGCATAGGCAAAGGTGGAGGGCAATAATATAAAAAATATAAGGATGATTGCAGATCGTACTTTCATAAACTCCATCACTATCCTTCTAACTTAAAATACCTGATCTTCGACATTAGTTTGTGAATAATCAGTGAAAGCATTTATATGTTCAAAATGTTTATCCCGTTTACTTTGAACTTACAATAGGAAATCAGAGGCTATTTTTGTATAGTAAGCACCGCCGCCTGTTGAGACGTAGTTTTTCTATACCGATACCTGAATAATCGAGCAGGAGTTTCTCCGGTTCAGGGTATTTTTAGAGAGCCTCCCGGAAGTGTTGCAGGGATAACGGATACGGCGTATTTTTGCTCACAAAAAAGATCGACAATGTATTTTATCAGCGGGTATTTTGAATTGAAAAATTAAATTCTTATCGTTGATAACTAAACCGAATAATATTAAATTTGACAAACATACTTAAAAAGAGGAAAAAATTGGAATGGATCGTTGGCCGGGCAGGATCATTAGAAACCCAAATAATTTGATGTGGCTAGTTTTAGGAATCCCATTTTTTAGTTTTACATTTTTATAGGTTATTTATTTTTCAAAAAAATGTTCAAAATTTGTAATTCATGTGGATACCAATGGGAAACAAGAGAACAGTTCCTGTCCGATCTAAATGTTGAGGTCGTTGGTTACCAGACTTTCTTTTCAAATTTAACGATGGGGTTGTTTTTGTTCAATCATTCATGCAGTACGACCCTCGCTATTGAGGCTACATCTTTTATGGATCTATACAAAGGCACCTTTCATCAAGAAAGGAAACCTGTTAAAGGAAGAAACTGTCCAGGGCGATGTCTAACCGCAAACATTCTCTCTCCTTGTTCCGATACATGCAAATGTGCATTTATCTCGAATCTGCTCAATATTTTAAAATCTTGGTAAAACCCTGCTTGCTAAACAAGGCTTGCTGTGAGCAAAAGTAAGTAAAATAGCAGAAGAGGAAAAGTGTTGAATTTTTCATCATGAGACTGATCAAATTCTTACGCAGGACTGGGAGAACTAAGCAACGCCTTATTAAAAGGGCTCATAGAGTTCAAAAATAGACAAAATCCGGGGTTTTAGATTCCTAACTTTTCTGAAAATTTCTGAGGAAGATCAGAAGAAGATATTCAGCCAGCCTCACCCTTGAAATGGTTTGACATTTAAAATGGTCAATAGTAGGTTTTTGATCTTTTATCTTGAATGTTGAGCGAGGAACAAGGAAGTAATAAATATGATGAAAAACTGGTTGCTGGCGAAAATGGCCATCAGCATCATACTCTGTTTTGCATCTGTATCATCTGCCGCTTTAAAATTCGGAGGGGATAGTATCATCACCAGTATCAAAACAGGCGAAGATCAAATTTACATCAATGCCATGCATAACCGGGGTTCGGTATATATGGTCTGGCGTGTGGAGACCCTGATGGGGGAACCTGTGGTCAATGGCCAGGGGATGATCATTATTCCTGATCAGAAAACGTATCATGCCCGCTATAAAAATAAGACCTACCAGGTACCAGCAGAGATTATAAAAAAAATTAGCGTAGTGGATGTGGATGTCAAAATGCATCTGGGGGAAAACCTGTTTATAACTGTCAACCTGGGTGCAATGGCGGATATTTATTTTGGGGGCTCTCTGACGGCCAAAGAATTGCCTGAGGCTGAAAAAACCAGATACATGAGCTATAACGTGCCGGGTTCACCTGAATGGGATGACTTTTTATACCGGGATAACCAGGGATTTACTGTACAATACTTGTCTGAGGAACAGGCAAAAATTCGAATAAAGAACGGGATACGCATTGTTCCCCTGGGATCTTCTGCACGGGTTAAATTCAATTTCAACCCGGTGATCAACTGGATTGAAAACAGAGCGGATAAAAAGCGGGCGGCCAAAAAAGAAAATCCCTTTAATAAATTTGAGAAAATGAATGAGCCTGCCGCCATGGGTGATTTAAAAGAGGTGGATGCGGAGATCCAAGCCTTTGTCATCAATGCATGCGGCAAATATTATACCCGTGTAGAAGAAGGAAGTCCGAGGTTTCACCTGACGGCTGAATACCTGGGAGAAACCAGGGAGAAAAGAAAAAAAAGGGAGAAAAAAGCAAAAGCCTATAACCGGGAAAGAGAGGCCAGGGTGAAAAGAGCAAAACAGAAAATTCAAAATATGCTTCCCGGGCTTCAAAGAAGATTCAGGGAAAAAAGGGCTTCCATACAGGCTGATTGCAGGGCCTATATTATGAAAAAATATGCGTTAACCCTGCCTGCGGAAGAACTGGAGAAACTCATGACCCGCAATTTTACATCCACTGAAAATTATAACGCCGTATATTATATCCCTTTTGACGGGTATCTGAACAACTAGATGCAAGGATTGTTTGACATGAAAAAAATTATTTTTATTTTTGCGGCAGTTCTGCTTTATGCCCCGAGTGTGTATTCGGACGCCTATATTAAATTAGTCAGTGACAAAAGTGAAAGTGACGTCTATGTGAACGGTGATATTGTGGGAACATATTATGATGTGCCCATTGAGTTCATCCTGCCGCCGGGCGAATATACTATTGAGGTTAAAAAAGTATACAAGGACCAGACCCTTGATTATTTTTACAGGAAGATAAAAGCAGGGAAAATTGATACAAAGATCGCTGTCAATGCTGTCCTGAAAAAAGAGTACACGCAAGACTGGTACTACAGGCAGGCCAATACGATAAAAGGGGCCCAGGCGTATCTGGACAAAGTCCCCAACGGAAAACATAGTAAAAAAATCGAAGCTTTTCTTGAGATGGAGTATGCCAGAAAAGCAACGAGCGTTAAAGAGGCAAAGGCATACCTTGACAGGTATCCCGACGGGAAGTTCAGGCAGGCTGTCCTCAACCGGACGATTTACCTGGTGTCCATGGAAAAAAAAATCCGCAACGGCAAGACCACGGTTCAGCGGTTTGAATATGATGAAAAAGGCAATCTTATCCAGGACTCTATAGGTGGGCTCGGAGGCCCTTCGGAAAAAAACCAATACTCCTATAACGATAAAAAACAGTTAATCAAAAAGGTGTTCCAGAGAAACGGCAAAGACCCTGTTAAACACCGGTATCAGTATGATACCAAAGGAAACCGGGTCGAAGAATTGATATATGGGAAAAAACACCTGAAAAAAAAATTTTTGTATACCTATGATGAGAAGGGCCTTCTGGTTAAAGAGCTTGAAGAATATTACCTGGGCGGCAGGTATAGGGATCAGAATTCATTTGAGACCACCTATGGATACGATGAAAAAAACAATCTGGTTGAAAAAGAGACAAAGCGTTTAACCGGCGGGCATTGGAAAAAATATACCTACTGGTATGATGATCAGGGTAATATGGTTAAAAAACGGACCCAGATAGAGACCGGACACCAGGAGCTGGACAAAACCTATCATTATGAACATGATCATGAAATCGTGCAAAAACATAATGACAGCGGACTGCTGATTGAAGAGATAAAGGATCCCGACGGCCAGTACCCGCTAAAAACCGTTTACGCATACCGTCCAGACCAGACCCTGGCTGAAAAGAATAAATATTTTTCAGATGGCCGCCGGATCCAGTATTTTTACGATGCAAACGAAAATCTGGTTAAGGAATTTTATCACCCGGATTCTGACGGTGATACGTCTCAAACAGTTTTTGAGTATATGGGTATCCAATTGAAACAGATTTTGCGTTGATATCTGGCATTGGCCTGATTTTTCACCATTGCGGCAAAGAGGCTTTGAGCTTACCCTTAACCGTTTCGAAACCGGTTCATATCCATATCCAGACGCTTGATGATCTTCTGGATAGAGGCCCGTTCAAGGCCGCTGAGCCGTGAGGTTTCCGAAATGTTTCCCTGGGTAAAGGTAAACATACGGGTCAGGTAATCCCGGGAAAAAAGATCCAGCACCTCTTTTTTGGCCTCCTTATAGGACATATGCCGGTCCGGATCACCTTGTCCCGGCACTTCGGATAAGTCCCCGTCCACCATGGAAATCAAGCCAGGATCAATGGTATTGCCGTTGGAAAAAACTGCCAGGCGCCTGACATAATTGAGCAGCTCCCTCACATTCCCCGGCCAGGGCTGGCGGGCCAGATGGGCCATGGCTGCGGGATGAATATCCATGGGGGAAAGGCCCATTTCCTGACAGGTCCGGTCCATGAATGTTCTTACCAGAAGAGGGATATCATCGGCCCGCTCCCTCAGGGGCGGTACCGTCACGGATAATACGTTGAGGCGGTAATACAGGTCCTGGCGGAAGCTGCCGTCCTTAATTTTTTCTTCCAGATTCTGGTTGGTCAGGGCGATGATCCTCACATCCGTGGACTTTGACACCGAGGAGCCCACAGGTTTAACCTCTTTATCCTGAAGAAATTTTAACAGCTTGGCCTGGATGGGCAGGGAAATATCCCCGATCTCATCCAGAATCAGGGTCCCCTTGTCTGCGGCCAGGAAAAACCCGTCCCGGTTCCGTTCAGCCCCGGTAAAGGCCCCTTTGACATGGCCGAAGAGTTCGCTTTCCAGCAATTGATCCGGAATGGCCGGACAGTTCAGGGCATGGCAGGAGGCAGTGCTTCTGGAGGACAATCTGTGGATCTCCCGGGCCACAAATTCTTTTCCGGCCCCGGATTCCCCTGTGACCAGAACCGTATAATCGGTCACGGCAATGGCGGTGAGCCTTTCCTGGAGGCGCTTCATCACAGAACTCTGCCATTGGGGGGACTGGTCCGTGGCCATGGCGGCAACCAGGGCCCTAAGTCTTTGATTTTCCCTGGCCAGGCCGTAGTGGCATATGGCCTTTTCAACGGTGTGGAACATGGCCTCTTTTTCCACCGGCTTGGTGATAAAGTCCCAGGCACCGGTTTTCAGGGCCTGTACCGCCGACTCAATGGTGGCATATCCGGTCACCATGACCGCGCAGAGTCCGGGATTGATGTCCAGGGCTTTTTTCAGCAGATCATGGCCCGACATCCCCGGCATGCGCAGATCCGACAGCAGCACCCCGATCTCTTTTTCCCCCATAAGGGATAGGGCCTGATCTCCGCCGGATGCTCCGATAATATCAACGGCACCAAACGCTTTTTTCAACTGACGGATTATCCCCCTCAGAAAATCAGGGTCGTCATCCACCACGAGGATGGAAAATTCAGTCATACCCTTATCCTTTTTATGTCATGTTTCATTTTTCCGGTAGGTACCAGCGCCTGGAGCGGCCACCGGGAAATACACATTAAACCGTGTTTTAGGCCGGTTTTCCACCCGAATACGCCCTCCCAATTCGTTGACAAAGCCGTAAACAACAGAAAGCCCTAAGCCGGTTCCCTTGCCCACGGCCTTGGTGGTAAAAAACGGGTCAAAAATATTGTCACGGATCTCATCGGGGATTCCAGGCCCTGTATCCTCAATGGAGAGGCAGACCTCATCCTTACCGTATAGACAGGTGAACATTGAAATCCCGCCTCCCTCTTCATGGAGGGCATCCACGGCATTGAGCCAGAGATTGGTCAAAATCTGCTCTGCAATGGCTGTATCACAGATAATTTGAGGCAAACCATCAGACAGGTCTGCCTGGACATGGATCTGCCTGGCCTTTGCCTGGGCCTTGAACACCTGCATTTCAGACTGGATCACGGCATTAATGTCGCAGGCCCCGGAAAGGTTCTTTTTGGGACGGGCAAGATTCAGCAGATCCCTGACCACCTTTTTGGCGGACCGGGTATGCTTAAGGATAATATCCACATCCTTAACTGTTTCCGGGTCATCCACCCCGTCTTTCACCAGGTCAGCATAAACCTGGATCACCCCCAGGGGGTTGTTAATTTCATGGGCAATGCCTGCGGCCATTTTGCCGATGGCAGACAGCCGTTCCGCCTGGTTCATCCGGTCAAGCATCTCTTTTTCCATGGTGATTTCCCGGGCATAGAGAACGATTTTCATCCCGGCCTGATCCGGGCGGTTCAGAGGATAAAGGTCTATGTCAAAATACCTGTTGTCCGGCAGTCTGATCTCATCTTTCACGGGCTGGCCTGTGCGGACGATCTGTTCCAGAAGACCGTTGCCCGAATCATTACCCATAGCCAGAAACTGAGCCAGCATCTCTTCCCTGTCTGATTTCTTTTCCGGATTGAGGAGAAGCCTGCTGCCCTCATTGGCAATAAGAATACGGCAGTCCCGGTCAATGAGCAGCAGGGGATCCGAGATCCCGTTAAATACGGACTGGAGCATGTCATGCTGGAACCGGATATTGGAAAAGGCATGAATATTTTCAATGAGAATGGCCAGTTGCTGGCCCAGAGCCAGAAGGATGTCCGGATCCAGGTCCCCAGGATCCGGCCGGACATCCCAGATGAGGTTTAAAATACCCCAGTGGGTTTCAGGAGATTTCACCGGGATAAAAAGCTGCCTGTCCTTGAGCAGGATCTCATCTTTCCAGAGCAGCTCTAGGATGTCCGGAGAGAGAGCAGCTATGTCCGCCTGCTCTTTCCAGGCATAATAATTTTGGGAGGCCACGGTGCAGTGGTAAACGGCCTGGACAGCCCCGTACCTTTCACCGACACTTTTGAGCAGGCTTAAAATCAATTGCCGGGATTCCTGGGATCTGCCGAAATCCGAAAGCAGGGTCACAAAAAGACGGACATCCCCCAAATGCTTTTTGGCTTTAAGGTCCAAAGCCTGTGTCCTGTCTTCCACCCTCAGTTCCAGATTCTGGGCGTAATCCTGAAGTTCATTCCGTGCCCCTGCCAGGCAGACCGCCAGCTCTTCCACCCCTTCCACCAGACCCTCTATTTCATCCTTTTGCCCGAGCCGTTCAATAATGGGAAGTTCTTCTTCCCCTGAAAACCTGGTTCTAAACACATCGGAGAGCTTCCTCAAATTTTTCATGACCAACCGGTCGAAAAAAAGACTGATCAATGCAGCAAAAAAAAGAATTCCCAAAAAATAAAGACTCAGGTACTGGGAGGTCAATTCCTTGGCCGGCAGCTTTATCATATCCACGGGAAATCCGGCCACCACCACCCCGCCCACTTCCCCGACCTCATAGTGGAACCCATTGGCGCTTCCGTAAATATCAATGAGTTCCCGTGGCGCGTCACTTGGCGCTCCGTGGCATTGCATGCAGGATTCCTTAAAAACGACCGGCCGAGCCACCAGGTGGTATTCCCGGCCTTTAACCAGGGTGGTATCCTCCCAGAAGACCATAGTCCTGTCCCTGCCAAAGGATTCTATAAGCCCTGTCTCAAACGCATCCGGGGTTGAGGCGGGATTTCTGGGCTTTATTGACACCCGCCTGTAATGATAGCCCGAGGCGTCCTTCACATTGAGCCGGGCCATAACCTCCCGGGAGATATAGGAAGAAGACATGGCCTTAAGCATAAACCGCCCCTCCGGCAGGGCTTTGAACATCTCCGGCCGAAGAACGGTTTTTACATAATCTTGAACTGCATCTGACTGGGCCAGAAGCATCCTGGACCGCTGGCTGATCTCAGATTCCATGATGGAATTATAATGGAAATACATGATGATGCTGATGCAGATGCCTAAGGTAAAGGCAAAAAGTACCAGCCCGGAAATGAACTTCAGCCTGAGGTTGAATGTACCGGACCGCATGGGAATCTCCTTTGTATTGACCTAGAATAAAGAATCCCCAATGAAATTGCAACCCAGCCTGAATCTTGAAAATCCAGCCCGCTTTGGCACTCTGTTCATATTTACTTGAATTTTTTGATGGGTTTATTCATTTTACAGGGGCAAAAATTTCGCTGATTTCAGAACGGCGAAGTTTGTCCGACCCTTTTTCAATTTTTCTGATGGTGGCCCCCACGTTTTGGGCCGTTTTGCGAAGCTCGGGAACCAATGCCTTATTTAACGCATTTTCAGCCTCGGTCAGTTGATTAATAAAAAAAAGATATTCTCCCTGGTTATTTTTATAGGCTGACCGGACCAGGGCGTCATAGGTGTCTCCCCCGGCCTTGAGCAAGGAGGTGTAATGGTTGACCATTACTTTCAACAGATGCTCATATTTGTCAACCACCCGAGGCTTAAGGTCCGCCTGGTCTGCAAGTGCCTTGGTATCTGGCTTTCTTTCTTCGTCAATGGCGTCTTCGGCTTCGTTCAAGGCTTTTTTTCGAGATAGAAGCCAATTGGTCAAAAATTCTTTTCTCTGCTGTTTATACTTGGAAAAGTCCTGGAAATAAAAAATAAAAATAAAAGGGATAAAAATCATCCAGACACTCAGTTTGGGTTTCACCAGCACCTGGTTGGCAAGAAGGGCTGCAAACTTTTTTTCATGGGCCAGGACCGTTTCTTTGTTGTCCATAAGCAAAATACGTCCTTTTAATTCGGTTTTCCCTATTTCATGATAAATCGCCAGCCAAACCCGAGAATCAGAAAACAGGAGATAATACCTGATACAAAGGCCTTGGTCATTCCGTAATCATCCCGTTTAGAATGTTTAAAGGAATCTGTCAAATAATATTCACCGTCATAGGAGCCCACCGTATCCATATACATATAAGCGGCCGAATCAATATCCCGTTCTTCCACCACCTGAACAATCTGATCATAGGTTGCAATATTTTTTTCAAAAAAAGGTCCCACAACCCAGCCAAAACACCAGATAAGGAAAGAAAAAAAGGCCAGTTTTCCCCATGCCTTTGCTTTTGGACCCTTCATCACAACAGGTGCCATTTTAAGATCTCCTTTATGAATATAAACAGATACTGCCCCCGGAACAAAACCCTTCCCTGTTCCGGGGGCAGATTTTTAACCGTTAAATGGTTGCTGTCAGTTCAGGGAATACCACGTAGAACATGATATATGCCATGAGCAGGGTAAGAGCCAGATTCAAGGATTGACCGAACACGTAGAGAATCAGCGGTTTTCCGCCTTTAAAATGCTCTTTGAGTTCACGGAAATTGGTGGCAAGGCCGATGCTGACAAAGGAGAGGGTAAAGAACCATCCCCTGAAAAGATCGGATCCGCCCTTGATGGTTCCCTTGTCAATCATGGCACGCCCAAGGCCGTCCAATTCCGAATTAAACCCTGAATAGATCATGGAAAAGACCACAGAGGCTGTCATGAACCCGAGGACAAATTTGGGAAATCTGAACCAAATTTCTCCCAGGCCGACCTTGGCGCCTGTCTCTTCCACTTCCACCCGTGTGGTAAAATACAGGGCAACAAAGAAGGCAATCACACCGATGAGAACATTCTGGATCATTTTAATGGTGGCGGCCACATACAGGGCTTTTTCACCCAAGAATGCACCGGCGGCAGCAACCGCACCGGAAGCATCAATGGTTCCTCCCATCCAGGCACCGCCAAGGATCATCTGTTTGTCAACCGGGAAGGTTCCCTTGATAACGGCAGGCATCAAGATCATCATGATGGCGGTAAATACCAGGGAAAGCCCTACGGCCAGGGTGAGTTCCTCTTTTTTTGCCCGGCAGGCCGAGGCCGCTGCAATGGCGGCGGAGACCCCGCATACAGACATATCAGAACAGATAACGGCATTGAGCCGCTTGGAGGGCATGCTTATGATTTTCTGGCCGAACCAATAAGTGATCAGCCACACTGTGGGGGTCACAACCCAGGCAACAAAAATACCGGCTGTCCCAATGGTGATAATTTTTTCGAAAAGAATTTTGGCGCCCAGAAGCACCAGGCCGGTTTTAATATAATACTCGGTCTGAACGGCCGGCATAACCCATTTGGGGGTACCAACGGTATTGGAAATCAACATGCCCAAAAGAATCGCCCAGGCAGCATACCCGATACCATAATGCTTCATGGTTGTCTGGTTGCTGAAGAACCATGCAAAAACCGCCACAATGAACACAAAGGCAAAACCTGTGGCAAATTGTTTAAAGGGAACCCCCATGACAGCCATGGGAATACCGAAAAGAATACAGAAAAACACCCCAAGACCAATGAGCTTTCCGATCTGGTTATAGGGTTTTACACTGGTTTTCTTTTTAGCGGCACCGGCCGCAAGCTTTGCATCCCGCCATTTGTCAATGGATGCAGAGGCGGCCGCATTAAGCTCAGTATTTTTAAAGCCCGCGGCTTCCGCCACTTTCTCTGCGGCAAGGGCCACAGCAAAGGCGGCATCTTCCACAGCCTTTTTCTGAACATACTTTGCCTTGGCTTTCTCTGCCTTGGCATCCGCTTTTTCCTTGCTCATCACAAAGGCATCCACAGGGTTGTCTTTCCACCCATGGGTTTTACCGGTAAAACTGGTCAGCCACTTACCCACTGATATTTTCCTGGCCTCTGCCTTTTTCTTGGCATCGGACAATTTATACCAGGCAATGGTTTTAATGGCAGTTGTCCGCTGGGCATCCTGCCCATATTTTGTTTCTGCCTTATTAATAATTTCCTTCATTTCTCCCGTATGGGGAAAATAAATAAACATGGCAGCAACCAGGAGAAAAAAACCGATCCAGATCGCCCACCAATCTTCCTTTTTCCACATTTCAGACCATTCCCACTTACCCTGGTCTACAACGATTCCACTGCCTTCTGCCATAATGCCCTCTCTTTTTTTTGGGTGATTTATAAAAACGACTATTTCTGAGAGTAATCAGCAAACTCTATGCCAGAGATCTGCTTTCATGAAACACGCTGGTATCAAAGGGATTCAAAAAGTCACCTTTCTCAAACTGCCAACCGGAGTTACCACCTGTGTATCCCCGGGGATTCAGTGCCGATGGCCTTATCTGTGATTGGTAAAGGGAGGTAAGACTATTCCGGAATCCGGTCCAAATTGATGCCAAGCCGCTACAATAATTTCTCTTATTTCCATTCGGCCATTTGATCGGATTGATTTGATGCAGGAAGAAGCCTCCAGGTTGCATCTGGTTGTGGTCCAACCTGGAGGTGTGTTTTTGATCAGGCCTGGACGGACCTGGGTTCGCACAGGGAGGATTCTTCAGAGCCGGAGGTGCCGCATTTTTTACAATAATAGGAAGGAGAGACTTCCCGGGGCAGGCACACCTCTCCGGCGCTCATACTCTGCTTGCTGCAAGATTCACATACATAAAGGGCGGAGATAATATTTTCGCCCGGGTCACACACCTTGGTTTTATCCGATGAAATCTTTCCGCATCTTTGACATTGGTAATTACTCATAACAGACTCCCGGTATATCTAATGGTACATATCATGTAAGCCATGGCTTATTTTGATTGTCAATATACACATAGTTGCAAAACATTTTGATTTGTCAATCTTTTTTTCAGAACGAAACCCGTTCATTCACCTCCATCACCCTGACTTGTGTGGCGGGACAAGATTGCTGCACCTGGTCAACAAAGGGGGAGATGTCAACCCTTTGGGAGACCGGAGGGAAAAAATCATCCTGATGCTGGGGTATCACCAGGGCCGGTTTCAGAATCCGGACATATTCAACCGCCCGGGCACAGATGTCCGAATGGCCCTGGAGGGGAACCAGAAGAATGTCCGGCGGGTCTTTGCTAAGGTCTTCAAGCTCTTTTACAGTGGACCCGCCGCTGCCGAAAAAATGAATCCGGCGGTTTTCCAGTCCAATTTGCCAGCTTAAGACCTGTCCGCAGGGGAAATTTAAAAAAAGAGGAATGATCCTGGGCAGACCCCGGCCGATTTTCCTAAGGGTAGAGGCCAGAAGACGCAAATCAAACCGGATATGACGGCTGTAAAAGGCTTTGGCCTTAACGCTGCCAAATTCCATTTCAAACCCTTCATAGTCCACGGTATCTATCTGAGCCGGATCAAGGCCCATGTCCGACAGAGTATGGGCGGCTGTGGGACTGCAGACCACCCTGGCACCGGTCTGCCGGGCAATGGCCGGAATATCCATGATATGGTCAAAATGGCCGTGGGAAATAAAAATATGGGAAGCCGGTGCCAGATCCTTGGGAACAAGGAGCTGCTTCGGCCTTGCATCCGGATTCCGGCTCAGATAAGGGTCAATTAAAAAACAGGCATCCCGGGTTTGAATCCTGAACCCTGCAGTGCCCAACCATTGAATTTCCATAGCAGATCCTCCATGCTGATACTGAATGATGCTTCAGTCTGGCATGGAACAAAACTAGGCGCAATGGTTTAATTTGTGTTTGTACGAAAACCTGCCCATCTGCCACCTTGCTGCACAAAGCTGCCAAATTATAAATCTGACCTCATGTACAACAGCACACTCCAGTTTCAGGTTTGCTTGTGTCCACCCTGTTGCCAGGCCGAGAGTTCGTGGTTATTCTATACCTGTCCACCGAAATTATTCAGGAGGAAAACCATGACAAATCATAACAGAATATCAGCAGCAGCTGCCAGAGTCAGGGTCAGATCCGGCCTTTCCCTGCTGGTCTGCATATATGACGATGAGAAGTTTTACAGTCAGGCCCACCTGGACGGGGCCCTTCCCATGAGCGAATTTTTAAAGATGAAACCGGACCTGTCCAGGGAAACGGATATCATTTTCTACTGAGGCTGACCTGAGGATAAATCTGCGGCAGGTCTTGCCGCACAGTACAATGAAGACGGATACGTCAATGCCCGGGTCCTGGACAAGGGAATTGACGGATGGAAAGAGGCCGGATTTACCATTTTATAATCACGCCATGCAAGAAACTCCCGCATCTGCCAGGCAGAGGCGGGAGTTTTATTACCTAAGGATCGGCGCCAAAATCACTTGAACAGTTCAAGTGATTTTGTGACGATTCCTAAGCGGGCTAAGATCTTTGCTAAAACTTTTTCATGGCCATGCGGCTGCTGGCCCCCATGCGTTCAAAGGCCTTGGCCAACAATCCGATTTCATCATTTCTTGCCGTTACCTGGATCTCAAAATACATCTTCTCCCATTGGAGATGCATCTGCGGGTGCCATGAAATGGTTAATGGGAGCCAGCAAGAGGCGGAACGTGGGATTTAATATCAAAATAGATACTGCCCACCTTCACCCTGATCCGGATTCTCACCGGGAGCCTTTGCTCATCATCCGTTATCCATACACGGACCGTGGGATCCTTGCTCTTTTTAAACACCCCTGAAAAATGGGTAACCCAGGGCACCACCACAATGGTGTCATAGGTCCGGGAGTTTATTTCAATATGTTCTCTTCCCAGGATATCCCCTTTTTGAATAAATGCTTTTTTCCCATCAGTAACGGAAAAGGAGAGGGTGTCGCCGGTTCTCAGGTCAAAAGACCGCATTTTAAAGTAGCTGGACAGGGGATCAAAACACCTTGCCGGAATTTTTATGGGATCGCGTTTTTCTTCAAAGTTGGAATAGGCTGCCTTGCCGACATGGGGAAAGAATTCAACTTGGATCTCTTTTTTCTTTTTGCCCCTGCCTGAATATTGATACCCCCTGGAGCCTGAAAAATCCCGGGCAGCAAACGCCTGGACATGATCCCTGACCTTGAAAAAGAGATCGATAAATTTGTTGGACCTTGCCAGGAGTTCAAAATGCCAGGCCGGATTCCCCTTTACCTTAGAAAAGGGCAGAACCCGCACCACAACTTCTCCGGCCTTGTACATCTGCCACCGGACATCATATCGGACCTCTTCTCCAGGAGAAAATGGCAAGGCTTGGGCTGAGGCTGAAACGCAGACCGTCCCCAAAAAGCTGCCGGCAACCATGGCCGTTATCACCAGGCACCGGCAGAAAGTCCTGTATTTTTTATTCCATGGACTCGGCAACGGAAACGGTCCGGTCCCCCATCATGTTGACATAGGAAGCCATTTCATTGTCATACCAGCCGTAAATCACGGCCTGGGTAACCTGGATGGAACCCACGTGGTCTTTTATGTTTTCAAGCACCTCTTTATCAATGCCCTGCATGTGCTCCAGGTTAATGGAAATAGCCCCTGTCCGGGTGTGGGTCTCGTGACCTTCGATAACGGCCGCCGCCCTGGGGGTGCCGATGATATCCGAGGAAACGTTCTGCTTGTTCGTAAAAACCAGGTAACCGTCGGCGTTGCGTGCGGACGCATCCTGATAGATCTGGTTGACCATGTCCCTGCGGATGGGCTGTTTATTCAGCTCCTCTTGAAGATTGATCACCAGAATGATCAGGGAGCCTGTGGAGGTGGGAATCCGCACGGACTCGGCAATGAACCCGATGCTGCCCATCTCGGGAATCACTAGCTGCAGGGCCTTGGCCGCCCCTGTGGTGGTCAGGATGATATTATTCATAATGGATCGGTTTTTTCTCAAATCCTTGGCACCGGTTTTGGGCAGGCGGTCCAGGACCTGCTGGGAGCCGGTGGCGGCATGGACGGTTGCCATGGAGGCGGACAATACCCGCTCAATCCCAAAGGCATCCAGCAATGGCTTGACCATGTGGGAAAGGCAGGTAGTGGTACAGGAGGCATTGGAGATCAATACATGGCGCACCGGATCATAATCCTTGTCATTGATGCCCATGACAGTGGTCACGGCATCATCGGGCATGGCCGCCCCCTGTTTGAGTTTAAAGGGGGCCGAGGCAATGACTTTCCGGGCACCGGCGTCAAGATGCCCCCGGATGGAGCCCTTGGGATCATCGGCCCCGAGATTGGGATCCAGAAACTGGCCCGTGGTGTCCACCACGATATCCACATTGTTTTCCGCCCATTCAATGTCCTTGGGGTTCCTGTTTTCCTTAAGGATCTTCACCTTCACGCCATTGACCTTGAGGGTCGAGGCATCCGCATCCACATCCGTGATCACGGGTTTCCCCTGAAATCCGTGAAGAAAGGCTTCCAGGCGGCCGTAGGTGGAGTCCCGCTCAATATAGTGGACAATATCATCCATGGAGTTCTCCGAAGAGCCCCCCACTTCCCGGCCCACATTGATAACGATCTCATCAAAAAATTTCCTGCCCGCATGGTGCCACAAGGAGAGTTTTCCGATTCTTCCCAACCCGTTAATTCCCAGTACTTTTGCCCCTTCAATGCTCATTTTTTTCTTCCTATCTATATTTAAATTGTATTAACCTTCATCTGCCCCTGATATACGGCTCCCTTATGCCCGTTGATGCTGATGAAATCACCCGTATTCATGGTTACCCCGTCTATCTCACAGGTTTTGTCCTCTTCATTGCAGACCAGCTTCTCACACCCCACCACACAGGTTTTGCCCAGGTTATAGGCAACCACAGCCGCATGGGAGGTCAGACCGCCTCTGGCCGTCAAGATCCCGTCCGCCGCGTCAATCTCAAGGATATCATCGGGAACGGTATCGTTTCTCACCAGAATCAATCTTGCTTCGGGGTCCTGCCGCCTGAACCCGTCTATTTCTTCCAGGGTAAATACGATCCTACCGCTCATGGCCCCGCCGGAAACCCCGATTCCCTGGCCCAGATAGATCCGTTCAAGGGTATCGTTGTCCGCGTCAAACCGCACTATCTTTTTGGTGTCCCTCAAGGAAAGGTCCCTGGCCTGGAGAATAAATAAATCCTCTGTCCTGGGCCCCTCAAAGGTAAACTCAATCTCCTGGGGGTTCCACCCGCCCTCGTAAATCAATTGCTGGACAATGGCCCTCAATTGCTCATAAATCCTGGGAAACCGGGTTTCCAGACTGATTTTTGTATCCCGTTTTTCCAATTCCCTCTGGAGTTCGGAAATGGGAAGGGTCTTCACCAGTCCGGATACCACATCTTCCCCCTGGTTGCCAATGGTAAAATCCCCCCAGAGCCGGATGGTGTCCCCGGGCAGCTTGGGGCTGTGGGTAAAGACCACCCCGGAGCCGGATTCCCTGGACCTGTTCCCGAATTTCATGGACTGGATGGTCACGGCCGTACCCCAGTCATCGGAAATCCCGATGATCTTCCTATAATCCTTGGCCCGCTTGGAATTCCATGAGGCAAACACCTTGTGGATGGCCAGGAAAAGCTGATCCATGGGGGACTCCACCAGTGCCACCCCCTCATCCACCAACAGTTTTTTATAGGCCAGGGCCACCTCTTGCATCTGGTCGCCGGTAAAATACCGCTTAAATATAATGCCAGCCCTTTCCTTGTATTTTTTGATCACCTCGTCAAACCGGTCCCGCTGTATCCCGTAAACCATGCCGTAGGCCTGGATAAACCTGCGGTAGGAATCCCAGGCAAACCAGGGGTTACCGGATTTTTCAGCCAGGCTTGAGGCAATCTCTTCGTTGATCCCCACATTTAAAAAAGAATCCAGCATACCAGGCTGGGAAATGGAAGATCCCGACCGGACGGATAGGAGCAATGGATTTTCCCGGTCCCCGAATTTCGCCCCTGTGGCCTCTTCCAGACGTGACAGCATATGGGAGACCAATTGTTTGAAATTCACCGATGCCGGAATATAGGAATCAATGAGATCCAGGCATTTGAACACCTCGGTGGTGATGATAAACCCGTCGGGCACCTCAACGCCCAGGTGTTTGAGTTTGATCAGATTCAGCCCCTTGTTGCCCAGATAAATAATATTGTGGCTGAACAATTCCCGGGCATCAATGGTTGACACGGCAGCCTTGGGATCGTAGTTGAGCAGGGCGGACAGCTCATCCTGGGATAGCCGCTCGGACTGGCGGAACAGGGTGTTGAGAATCCGGTTCAAAAATACGTCCATCTGCTGGAGCCCAAGGGAGGTGGCGATGCGGTCCCTAAAAAAAATATCCGCCACCCGCTGGTCCAGCTTTTTGGCCATTTTGGCATTGAACTCCGTATCCTTGCCATAGCCCCCGGGCAGATATTTCTCCAGAATCTTATCCCGGCCGAGGCGGGTGTCAATGTGGGAGAGATTCCTGGAATGAAGATTGTTAAAATGGTCGTTCACGGCATCGGCCACGGCCCGGGTAAACCCTTTAAAAATATCCAGGTACTGGGTAAAAGAACAGGTGGTGATATTGATGGAATATTTCAGAAAATCCATCTGGGTATCCAGCTTATTGGAGACAATTCCATCCAGAGCCAGGGCCTGGCGGAAGAGTTTTAAAATCCCGAAAATCCTCACAAAGGTGGGCTTGGTGATCAAACGCAGATCAATGCTGTTGATGAGGTCCTCAAACAACACGTTGACAACACTTTCAATCCTCAGGGTCAGCCCCATGGCATCAAACTTTGCCTCGCTGTATGACCCGTACATTGAGGGAATATCCACGGCAAAATGGCGCTTGTGGTAAATGGCCTCATTCACCGGAAAGGTTTTGTCCGAAAGGATAATTTCCCGCAGTTCCGCCATATAGGCCAAAAGGCTTTCAATGCGTGTATCCACGAGGTCCTCCTCCAGGGAGGCGATCACATCCCTGGGATCGGGAAGGCCCTCGGCCCTGTGGGCTGCCAGGTATTTTTTCAACTCCAGGTGGTCTGTGCCGTATTTTTCATTGAGAAGCTTGTAAAACCTGAGCATGAGCCTGGCCCGGGTCCGGTCCAGGTCCGTGACCCCGTCCACCTTATCCACCATGGCCTCAAGTTTGTCTCCGGAGGTAAGAAGATAGTCCCGAGGGGTGACAAGCTTATTGTATTCCAGGGCCTGAAAAATGGCATGGGGCCCGTCTATGAACCGACCTGAGGTTTCAATCTCCGCAAAGATGGAGGGGGGGACATAGGGCTCAAGGCCGGACTTGTCCCGGGTTTTCCAGAACACCATCACCTCCTGGATGAATTCCACAATCCTGGAAGAACTTTCCACATGACATTGTTTTCTTAAAAAATGGACCAGGCGGTCCCTACGGAAACAGGCTTCATCCAATTGGGTAGAGATATCCCTCAGCTCCCCTTCAGCCCCGATTTCGTTGAAAAACGCCGGCAGCAGACGGGCCAACTGTTTGACCAGATTGTACACCGGCCCGATATCGGCGTTTAAAAATTTGGTGATATCCCTGGGAAAAAGATCCGTATCCCTGATAAAAACCCCGCCCACAGCCAGAGAGGTGATCAAAGCTGAGAGCAGCCGTTTGGATTTCTTGGGATATTTGCCCACCAGGTCCAAAAAGACCCGGATATTTTTCACATGGGCCATATTGCCCTTGATCTGCCAGTCATCCCCTGTTCCCCGTATCATGGGAAACTGGAACCCATGGTCCACACACCTGTCTATGAAATGGTTGATCAGCTCGATTTCATCGGTGTTGTAAACTGCATCCCCGATTTTATGGATGCACTCCAGAACCGTTCCCGGATACCGCCCCTTGTGCTCCTTGAGCAGGGCAAAGGTCTGGTCCACAATGGGGATATCCTTTTTATAATTCCGCTCACCGATGAGGCGGATGAGGGTCCGATGGATATCCCCCAGAGCCTCCCTATGAATCATGGACAGGCCAGGGGCATGGATAATATAAAACAAAAAGGTGAGCTTGAAATACTTTCCATAGGTCCGGCCCCCGGCCAGAGAGAGGATCTGACGGGGCAGGTCCCGGAACCGCTTGGCAACATCCCTGTGCCCGGGCAGCTCAACAAGGACGGCAGTGGTATCCGGGGCATTGAGGTCCATGGATGCGATTTGCGAAAGCCGTTTCTGCCATTTGTTTACACGGCTGTGGGATACCTGATCCAGAAGCCCGGTCATTTCATGGCTCATCCGCCATTCGTCAATATTTTCCCTCATCCAGACCACCGGATCATCCTGGGTCAGCCAAAAGGCAAAGGAAGCCCCATAGAACCTGTGCAACAGCCGGTTCAACCGGGGGAGAAGCTCCCCCTCCGGTTCAAGCAGGTTCTCTTTGGCCAGGGTCCGGGCCATGCGGTCGGGCTGATAATAGGACGAAACAAACAAGAAAAAATCGGTGTCCTCATGGGCCAGAATCCGGTCCAGTACCCTTGCCATGAGAGGCTGAAACCTTCCAACACCCTCTTTTCCGTCCTTGGCAATATGCTGGAGAACCAGCATGAGGTTGTCGGCGGCATTGGCCTGAATGTCCGGCTCAGAAACCGATTCAAAGGCGGTGGCAAAAATATCGCAGAACAGTTCCAGGGACTGCCTGCCCCGGTCCCGGGATTTGTAGAGGTGATAATAATGAAGCGCAAAGTGCCGGGATTCACTCACAATAAATCCCCAGTTCCGGTAGGGGTGGGACAGCTCTTTTAAAAAAGTTTCCAGGCGGTTGATGATCCCCACATACCCGTCAAAAAAATCCAGGAGCAGTTCATATTGTTTATCAATGATCACCTCTGCCCGGGTATCGGAAAGGTTGACTTCAAGGGCTTTTGATTTCACATATCCTCTCTTTGGCTGCGCTCACAGGGGGTTAAATATAAAGGTTCAGTCTAACATGTTGAGGCCAGTGAGAAAAGCTTGAAAATAGGGGACTGCCGGATCAGGGCACCTCCTTTTTCCTGAAAAAAACACTCCGATGCAGATGCTATAATTGTATGGCCAAATTGTTATGAACTATGATTTAAGCCCGTGCCCTCCTGCAAAAACCGGACTTGCCGGTTCTCGTTAATATTTTCATTGTTTTTCAATTATGCTATCATCATTCACTTTCGACGTTTTAAAAATTCAAAAAAAAATTTGATTCATGATAAAAAAACATAGCGCAGATTTACCGGAGAGCAAAGATTGAATTCCCCTAAAAAGACTTATGTAATTTTTACCTTAATAATCATTCTCATTGGCTTAATTGCTCCTGCCCATGGCGCCAATGATCCTTTGTCTCCTGAAGAACGAAGGTGGTTAATTGAACATGACGGCAAAATTCGCATCAATCATGAATCCGGCTGGGCACCCATTTTATTCACGGATAAAAATGGAGAACCGTCAGGCATTTCAGCAGATTATTACAGGCTTATTGAGCAAAACTTAAACTTCAAATTCAAAAGAGACAACACCCACTACCCCTGGGAAACCGTTCTGGCCCGGTTTAATCAAAAGAAAATCGATGTTATCTGCGCTGTTATGAAAAACAAGGAGCGGTCGAAAAACGCTCTGTTCACCAAGCCTTATATAGACATTAAATCCGTTATCATCGTCAGGAAAGAGGTCAAAAAGGATTTGAACCTGGCAATGATGGGGGGGATGAACGTTGCTGTTGTCAATAAAGATATCACCCATGAATATTTGGCCAAACAATATGGTTTTTTGAATATTACACCCTACAAGGATACCGAAACCTGCATGCTGGAAGTTGCCGCAGGCACAGTTGATGGCGCTGTGGTCAGTCTGGCTGTTGCATCCCATATCATGGAGACAACTGCCATAACGAATCTGCGCATCGCAGGGTCTACCGGGTATAGCTATCACCTATCGTTTGCATCAAGAAAAGATTGGCCCATATTGAACCGTATCCTGAACAAAGGGCTTGATCTGATTTCCCAAAAAGAAAAAAACGAAATTTATAACAAGTGGATCCGTCTGGACGTGGATCCCTTTTATAAAAAACAAAATTTCTGGTTCATCATTCTTGGGATCGCGGGCCTGGGCCTGAGTATCATAGCCATGATACTGGTGTGGAACCGGAGATTACACCAGGAAGTAGAAAAAAGGACCGCCAGCCTTGCGGAGCAGACCATTGGGCTGCAAAAAGAGGTCTCCGCAAGAAAAAAAGTACAAAAAGAGCTTGAGGAACGAGAGACCCATTTGAGGACACTGGTTGGCTCCATACCGGATATGGTCTGGCTCAAAGACCCAAAGGGCGTCTATATTTCATGCAATCCTGAGTTTGAAAAAGTTTACGGTGCCAAAGAGGCCGAGATCATAGGCAGAACCGATTTTGATTTCGTGGAAAAAGATCAGGCCATGGCGTTTCTTGATCATGACCGGGCTGCCATTTCATCCGATGCGCCCCTGGTTATTGAAGAACGCTTCGCCTATGCCGATGGCAGGCATCAAGCGCATCTGGAAACAATCAAAACCCCCATGTATGATCATGAAGGGAAACTGATCGGTATTTTAGGTATCGGTCGTGACATCACTGAGAGAAAGCTTGCCGAAGAGAAACTCAACCGATATCGGAACCGGCTTGAATCTATTCTGTCCAACATCCAGGGGCTCACATACCGGCGGCGGCTGGATACCCATTTCACCATGCTGTTCATGAGTCCTCATGTAAAAGAACTTACCGGTTATCCCCCGGAGGATTTTATCGACAATGCTGTTCGGCCCTTTGACAGCATCATACATAAAGAAGACCGGCAAACGGTAAATGATACAATTCACAGGGCCATAGGCTCATCTGTCCCCTGGGAGCTGGAATACCGGATTCACCACAAAGACGGATCAGTGGTCTGGGTGTTTGAAAAAGGAACGGCTGTTCATGGCGATCCGGGTCATGTAAAATCCCTGGACGGTTTTATCATTAATATCAACAAGTTGAAATTAATGGAGGAACACCTTCGCCAGGCCCAGAAAATGGAAGCCATTGGTTCCCTGGCAAGCGGTATTGCTCATGATTTCAACAATATCCTTGCGGGCATCCTGGGATTTTCCGAACTGCTTCAAGAAGACATAAAAAAAATGGACTGCTCTGAGAAAATGCACCGGCGAATTAGCAATATATTAAAAGGAGGGATCAGGGCAAAGGATTTGGTGGCCCAGATACTGGCATTCAGCCGGACGGAAGATGAAATTATCGAACCGGTCTCTATCTCACGAATTGCCAAGGAAGCGGTCAGGCTTTTACCTGCCACCCTGCCCAGCACCATTAAAATCAAAAAGAAGTTTCTCTCAAGCCAGAGGGTAATGGGGGATGCCACAAAGATTCACCAGGTTGTCATGAATCTTTGCACCAATGCCGGCTATGCCATGAAAAAAGCCGGAGGGGTATTGTCCATCAGTATAAAAGACGTCTTTCTTGGTCCCTCTGAAATTGACGGCCAAAAGGACATTTCTCCCGGTCCTTTTATCTGTCTTTGTGTGGAAGATACCGGACAGGGCATGGACAGGGCAACCCAGAAAAAAATTATGCAGCCTTTTTTCACCACAAAGCCCAAAGGAGAGGGTACGGGAATGGGTCTTTGGCTTGTTCACGGAATCGTAAAAAAAATGGGCGGTTTCATTCGGGTCTCAAGTTCACCCGGGCAGGGGACGAAATTCGATGTCTATCTGCCTGCGGTTAATGGGCCGGCCGGCCTTCCCCTGTCCTTGTCTTCTTCCGCCGGAACCTCCAAGAATGATTTAATCGGCAATGAAAGGATTCTATTTATTGATGATGAAAAGACACTGACCCAGCTGACTTGGGAATTCTTATCTGATCTAGGATATCATGTAACAGTATTCAACAGTGGCGTAAGCGCATTGGCACATATCACATCCAATCCTGAAACTTTTGATCTGGTCATCACGGATATGACCATGCCCGAAATGACAGGAGATGAATTATCCCGGAAAATCCGGACCATCACCCCCGGGATTCCCATCATTCTGACCACGGGTATCCAGGAGGACCTGGATGAAAGTGGGGTTTTTGACGCTGTCTTGAGAAAACCGGTCTTGATTGATCAGATGGCCGAAGCCATTAGAAATATTATGTATTCGAGAAAAGGGAAGATTTAAATGGCAGTTATTTTAATCATAGATGATGAAGAATTCATCCGGGAGAGCCTTTCGGACAGAGTTGAACGACTGGGCCACCAAGTTGAGGCTGCCCCCAATCTGGAACAGGGACTCAGACTTCTGGAACAGCAGATGTTCGACCTTGTCTTTCTGGATGTGAACCTGCCGGACGGCAGCGGACTTGAGGCGCTGTCCGCCATCAGAAATATGCCCTCCTGTCCTGAAGTGGTCATAATTACTGCCGTGGGCAGCGCCCAAGGCGCTGCCCAAGCCATAAAACAGGGGGCCTGGGATTATATTACCAAGCCCTTCAGCAGGGAAGAAATCAGCCTTCTTGTCCAGAGAACCCTTGAGTACCGCCAGGCCAAAAACAGGCAGGCAAAACCCGTGGCCCTTGATACCGGCAGTATTCTCGGCCGGAGTACGCCCATGAAAAAATGCCTTCAGCAAATTGCCGAGTGTGCAGGATCAACTGCCAATGTATTGATCCATGGCGAAACAGGCACAGGAAAAGAGTTGTTTGCAAAGGCCATATATAAGAATCACCTGCCCATCACCGGGAAATATGTTGTGGTGGATTGTTCGGCCATGCCCGAAACCCTTGCGGAAAGCGTTCTTTTCGGTCATGTAAAAGGGGCCTTTACCGGTGCGGACAGGGCTTCGGACGGGCTGATCAAAGATGCCAACAACGGTACCCTCTTCCTGGACGAAATCGGGGAACTTCCATTGTCCCTTCAGAAAAAATTTTTACGGGTGCTTCAGGAAAAAAGATTCAGGCCAGTGGGCAGTTCAAAGGAAGTGTCCAGCAATTTTCGTTTAATTTCAGCCACCAACAGAAACCTTGATCAAATGGTTGAGCAGGGAAGTTTCAGAGAGGACCTCTTCCACCGTCTCAAGACCCTTTCCATCCATCTTCCCCCCTTAAGGGAGCGTAAGGAAGACATCCAGGTGCTTGCCCAGCACTACACCCAGAAGCTATGTGAAAAAAATGGTCTAAAAGCAAAGGCTCTGCTGTCTGAAACCCTGGAAATACTGGAAGCATACCCATGGCCTGGAAATGTCCGGGAATTGATCAATACCATCGAAAAAACCATTGTTTCCGAGCCTGAACTGCCCATATTGTATCCCATGTTTCTGCCTGACCGCCTTAGAATTCACTTTGCCGAATCAAAACTGGGAAGCAAGCCCTCTTCCTTGCCGGATGCTTTTAAAGCAGATCCGGCCCGGCATTCCATTCTATCCGGCCTGTTTTCAACAGACCGGCTGCCTGAACTCAAGCCCTATAGAGAAGAAGCAATAAGCGCCCTGGAAACCCTTTACCTTAAAACGCTTCTCACAAAAACTTACTGGGACCTTGAAAAAGGCGCTGACATCTCCGGGTTGAGCAAGAGCAGGCTCTACTACCTGATCAAAAAATATAATCTAAAGAAAACTCCATAATTCCTGCCCGGCGCGAAAGCAGATCGTGTTTTTCACGAAAACCATACCCGGCTGACCTTGCCATCCTGGCACGAAAACTTTTAACTATCTGAAAAATAATCACTTTTTTACCACCTTTGGTTTGGCACACATATTGAATTGATACCTTGCCAACCCAAAGGAGAAAAAGATGATTTTGTCCAGCTCTCTGCTGCGGTTCGCGGCATCGTAAAAGAACAATCCACCTTTTTTTCAACACTATACATAAATAAAATCCGGAGAAAATAAAGCATGTTTAAAAAACTTAGCTTCAAACAAAAACTGTTGACCATTGGTATCTTTGTAACCATTGTCCCTTTGATCATTGCTTTTGGCTTTGTCTTCAAACAGAACCAATATAAAACCAATCTGGCTGCCCGGGAAAGCATAAAAATGGCTGACACGGACCTGATGCATATTGTTAAAAGTATTTATACCCTTGCCCAGACCCAGCAGGAAGTGATTGAAAGCAAACTGGTAGTCGCCTTGAACCTGGCCGAGGACCTGGCGGTAAAAGCCGGCGGGGTAAAATTTATTTCCGACAGCCAGGACTGGACCGCCGTAAACCAGTATTCCAAGCAAGTGTCTCAGGTCACCCTTCCCCAAATGTATATCGGTGATACCTGGCTGGGGCAAATCCGCAGCAAAACACAAAAGGCCATTCTGGTTGATGACGTGATGAAACTGGCAGGCACCACTTGCACCTTATTCCAGGTCATGAATCCCCAGGGAGATATGCTGCGGGTTGCTACCAATGTCATCAAAAAGAACGGGCAAAGGGCCATTGGGACCTATATTCCCGGCAGAAATCCGGACGGATCTGAAAACCCGGTGATAGCAAGGGTCAAACAGGGGCAAACCTATGTGGGAAGGGCCTATGTGGTAGACGGGTGGTATATCACGGCATACAAACCGATTTACGATTCCTTGAACCAACTTGCCGGCATGCTCTATGTGGGGATTCCCCAGGAAAGCACCACCACCCTGCGCAAGGCCATAATGGACATGAAAATCGGTAAAACCGGTTATGCATATGTTCTGGATAAAACCGGCAATTACGTGATTTCAAAAAACGGGGAAAAGGACGGCCAAAATCTTATGGAGATGAAAGATGAAAACGGCCGTTTTTTCGTAAAAGATCTGGTGATCCGGGCCCTTGAATTAAAAAACGGGGAAACCGCAGATGTGGTCTATCAACTTATGGACCCTTCCGACAACCAGATTAAGTCTAAAAAAGTCAAATTTACCTATTTCGAAAAGTGGGACTGGATCATCGCGGCCGGCAGTTTTGAATATGAATTCCTGGACTCGGCACGCCTGATTGCCCAGAGCTCCCAAAAGAGCAACCGGGCACTTTTGATCCTTATCTGCGGATCCATCCTTGCATCCATTTTTATCTGGATTTTTGTGGCCCGGGGGGTTATGGCCCAATTGGGTGAAGACCCCAGGGAAATTGCAACCATTGCAAGGCAAATTGCCGGCGGTGATCTTCAGATCGAATTCAAGAAAACAGACAAGGCCTATACCGGTGTCTATGCCGACATGAAAGAAATGACAGATAATCTGTCAACCATGTTAACCGAAATTACCCAAGGGGTTCAGACATTGACCTCGTCTTCCACAGAGCTTTCCGTGATTTCCGATCAGATGTCCCAAGGCGCAGATGAAACATCGGCAAATTCAACCACAGTGGCTGAAGCCACCGAAGAAATGACGGCAAATATGACCTCCATCTCTGCTGCCATGGAACAATCCAGCACAAACACAAATACCGTAGCAACAGCTGCAGAGGAGATGAATTCAACCATCAATGAAATCGCCCGGAACGCAGAACATGCCAGAGGTATCTCTGAACAGGCTGTATCAAAGGTTTCCGACTCGACCCAAAAAATGAACGCTCTTGGATCTGCAGCTAAAGCCATCGGTCAGGTGGTCGAAACCATCACCGATATTTCGGAACAGGTCAATCTGCTCTCCTTGAATGCGACCATAGAGGCCGCCAGAGCAGGTGAGGCCGGGAAAGGCTTTGCAGTGGTTGCAGGTGAGATCAAAGCCCTGGCAAAACAGACATCTGAAGCGAGTATGGATATCAAGGCCAAGATTGAAGATATCCAGACCAGTTCATCCGACACACTCACCGGTATCACCCAGATCAGCGAGGTGATAGACAATGTCAATAGCATTGTCTCCTCCATAGCCACTGCCGTGGAAGAACAGTCCGCAGCCACACGGGAAATTGCAGAGAATATCAACCAGGTGTCTTCCGGAATTGAGGAGGTCAACCAGAATGTGGGTCAGAGTTCAATGGTGGCGGAGCAAATTTCAATGGACATCTCAAATGTAAATCAATCTGCAACGGATATATCCGAGAAAAGCGGTCAGGTCAAACTAAGCGCCGAAGACCTGTCTAAACTGGCAGAAGAGCTTAATCTCATGGTGGGAAAATTCAAAATATAGACGGATTGAAGTAACGGGGACCCGTAGAGAATTTACGGGACCCCAATTCCACCGAGTTATTCCCCCCGGTTAGACTTTCCAGAGTCTGCCAACCCTGGCCCCGGAATTTTTAACGATGAAAAGAGTGAAGCGCAAAATGCCGGGATTCACCCAAAATCCTCCCCAGTTCCGGTAGGGGTGGGACAACTCTTTTAAAAAGTTTTCCAGGCGGTTGATGATCCCCACATACCCGTCAAAAAAATCCTGGAACAGTTCCTATTGTTTATCAATGGTCACCTCTGCCCGGGTATCGGAAAGGTTGCCTTCACGGTATTCTCTCTTTGGCTGTAAGGTGCCGGGGTTGAATGTCAGGAGGCTGTTTACCATGTTGAGGGCGGTGAAAAAAGACTGAGAATAGAGAACCCCAGGATAAACGCGAATAAGTTCGGCATATTTTTTTGATTCCATATTAAGTATAAATATTTTATATGATCGGCTGCGTCGACCCAACAATGCAGGTTGCTGAATTTTTAGTTCCAAATCTTACATGCGTTGACTCGGTAGAGAACCACCGAACTTGCTTTCTTGCCATGGGCGATAAACTTTAAAATTATTAGTCTTTAAATTTTCAACATTAAAACCAGACAGGCCATCTTGCGGCTGATCCCGAATCATCCCGGCTTAGGGAGAGTTTAGCCGATGCCCCCATCTCAGGTCCTGGTTTAAGGCTGAAAATCATGGTTGCTCCGAATCACTTTTTGCTTTTCTTGTATTTCACGAATATTCTATGGTATGTTTTTTTCTGGTTTTTAAGGATAAGGCTGAAATAGCCCCTTTAATCCGGTATGACACCCTAATTTAAGGATATATACATGCTGCCCAAGTTGCTACCCAGGTTGAACAACATGGCCATACGCCCCAAACTGGTCATTGCTTTTATCCTCACAGGCATCCTTCCCCTGATCATCACCGGGTACTATGGCTCCATCCTGGCCACGGATGCCCTTAAGGAGAAATCCTTCAGTCAGATGGCTGCGGTACAGACCCTGAGAACCGGCCATTTAGAAGCCGTCTTCAAACAGCGGTTTATGGATTTAAAACGGCTGGCCAAGAGTAACCAGATGCTGTCCCTGAGCCAGAACCTGATCCGCTACCATGACCGGAAAGGAGTCTCTTCCGATTTCATCTCCAGGGTCTATAAAACCACCATCAGCGAAAATATCGGCCACATCAAACGGTTTTCCGATTCATTCGGCTGCTCGGATGTGCTCATCATCGGCAAGGACTTTGGCCGGATTCTCTTTTCCCTGAATCACCAGGATATTGTGGGCCAGAGGCTGAACCAGTCGGCCTGGTCCGCCACCCGTCTGAATCAGGCCTATAAATCCGTGCTGACCACAGATCAGGGAGCCGTCATTGATTATTCCTCCTTTGAGCCGGACGGGGGAAGGAAAACCGCTTTTTTCGCAGAACCGGTCATTGATTCCGACGGCCGGATGGTATCCATTGTCATTGCCAAACTGGCCCCGGACTTCATCGGCAAATTCATGGAATCCCGGAAAGGGTTGGGCAATACCGGAGAGTCCTATCTTCTTTCCTACGATCCCCTTGAGAAACGGTTCGAGCTGAGAAGTCAAATCAAAAGCCTGGGTGAGGGCGCCTATGTTCTGGGATTCAGCCTGGGCAGGACCCTTGACTATTGGGGCGATGCACTTGAAAAAGGGTTTGAGGGAGGATCTGGCACCTATACGGACTCGGCCCAAAATACAGTCCTGGCAGCCTATAATAAGCTGAATATACCGGGCCTGAACTGGTATCTTATTTCAAAAATCAATCAATATGAGGTGGATGATACAGTCCGGAAAATCCTTGGCAAAACCATGGGCCTGTCCATGGTACTCATCGTCATAATAGGCCTTGGGGCCTATTTTATAGCCCGGACCATCTCAAACCCCATTATAAAAGGGGTGGAGTTTGCCCATGCCATTGCCAAGGGTAATTTTTCCAGTACCATAAACATCAATCAACGGGATGAACTGGGCAAACTGGCCGGGTCCCTGAACCACATGGCCCGGACTCTTAAGGAAGCAGACTGGCTCAAACAGGGCAAGGAAGGTCTGGACATGACCCTGAGAGGCGAACTCCATGAGAAGGAACTGGGCCGGCGGTTCATCTCATTTATCTGCAAGCACATCGGATCAGACATGGGTGCCCTTTACATCTTTGACCAAGGCCTCTTTCATCTATATGCATCCTATGCATTTTCCGACCGCAAGGGTAATTTCAATACCCTGAAACCTGGTGAAGGGCTGGTGGGCCAGGCTGCTGTTGAAAAGGAAATCATCATTTTCACGGACGTGGTGGACGATGCGCCACCCATCAATTACGGGGTGGACCAGAAACCGGCCAAGTCTTATATGATTGTTCCCCTGGTCTTTGAGGAAACCGTGCTGGGAGTATTCCTGCTGGGGAGCCAGACCCGGTTTACAGATCTTGATAAGACCTTTATTGAACAGATCATGAAAAATTCGGCCATTCTTCTGAACACGGCCAAATCCCGGCAGACCATCAATGCCCTTCTCAAAGAGGCCCAGAACCGCCAAAAAGAATTGAAGGAGAAAAACACGACTCTGGAAGCGCAGACACAGGAACTCAGAGAATCCCAGGCAGAGCTTCAAGCCCAGCAGGAAGAGCTGAGGGTGGTGAATGAAGAACTGGAAGAGCAGACCCGGGCCCTAAAGGAATCCGAGGCAGAGCTCCAGGCCCAGCAGGAAGAGCTCCAGGTTACCAATGAGGAACTTGAAGAGCAGGCCCAGTCTCTGGAAGAACAGAAAGAGAATATCCATAAAAAGAATATTGACCTGCTGGAGGCCCAGGAATCCATCCAGGCCAAGGCCGAAGAGCTGGAAATCGCCAGCAAATATAAATCTGAGTTCCTGGCCAACATGTCCCATGAATTGCGGACTCCCCTGAACAGCATCCTTATCCTGTCCCAGCTTCTGAGCGGCAACAAGAATGCAGCCCTGACGGAAAAGCAGGTTGAATCCGCCCGGGCCATCCATTCCTCGGGTGAAGACCTGCTCACCCTGATCAATGAAATCCTTGACCTGTCCAAGGTGGAGGCCGGAAAAGTGGAACTAATGCCCGAAGAACTTCCCCTGAAAACCCTGATGGCTGATATTGAACGGATTTTCAGAGACCTGGCCCAGGAAGAAGAGACAGATTTTCAGATTGAGACCCGGGTGCCCGTATCCCACACCATGTACACAGACCCTCTCAGGCTTCAGCAGGTGCTGAGAAATCTGGTGACAAATGCCTTTAAATTCACGGACAAGGGCCGGGTCACTCTGGATATTTCAAGGCCGGAAGAGGCATTGTGCCAGGGGTATGACTTCACCCCCCAGACGGCCCTGGCCTTTGCGGTTAAGGATTCAGGCATAGGAATTCCCAAAGAACAGCAGGCTGTCATTTTCGAGGCTTTTCAACAGGCAGACGGCAGTACCTCCAGAAAATACGGGGGAACAGGCCTGGGGCTGTCCATTTCCAGAGAATTGTCCAAGCTGCTGGGTGGCTTTATCATGCTGGAAAGTGAAGAGGGCAAAGGCTCCGTATTCACCGTGGTCATTCCTGAACGGCTGGCGGCACAAGAGGAACAACCCGCCACCCAAGCAACCCGCCCTGCACCTGCAAAAAAGACGACACCTCCGGCACCGAAGTCCCAAAAACTGCCGGCAGCCCGTGATTTTGTCGCGGACGACAGAAAAGAAATACGCTCTGGGGATAAAAGCCTGCTCATCATTGAAGATGACCCCAATTCAGCCAAAATTATGAGGGATTTTTCCAGGGAGCGGGGATTTAAATGCATCATTGCCGATGACGGGGAAACCGGGCTCCATTTTGCCGATTTTTATAAGCCCAGCGCCATTATCCTGGATATCGGCCTGCCGGGAATTGACGGATGGACCGTGCTGGAGAGGCTAAAAGCCAACACCGAGCTCAGGCATATCCCGGTCCATTTCATGTCGGCGGCAGATTCCTCTCTGGATGCCATGCGCATGGGTGCCATTGGTTTTTTGACAAAACCTGTGACTCTGGAAAAGGTAGAAGAAACCTTTTCAAAAATAGAAAACATCATTACCAGGCCTGTGCGCAAACTCCTGGTGGTGGAAGACGATGAAGTTCAGTCCCAAAGCATTCGGGAACTCATCGGAAACGGGGATGTGGAAACCGAAATCGTGCCCACGGGTGCCCAGGCCTATGAGGCACTGACCACCCGGCATTTTGACTGTATGATTCTGGACCTTGGGCTGGAAGACATGTCCGGATTTGAGCTTCTGGACCAAATCCGCAAAAACCCCGACTGCTCCAATCTTCCGGTTATTGTATACACCGGCAGGGACCTGAGCCAGGAAGAAGACCGACAGCTGCGCCAGTACACGGACAGCGTCATTATCAAAGGGGTCAAATCCCCGGAGCGCCTCCTTGAAGAATCCGCCCTTTTTCTCCACCGGGTGGAGGCGGACCTGCCCAAAGAAAAGCAGAACATGCTCAGGCTGGTCCATGACAAAGAAAAGGTACTTGCAGGTAAAACCGTTCTCCTGGTGGACGACGACATGAGAAACGTTTTTGCCCTCTCTTCCGTGCTGGAAGATAAAAATATGAATATCATCATTGCCCGGGACGGGGTGGAAGGGGTGGAAAAAACAAAAGGCCATCCTGAAATAGATATCATCCTCATGGATATCATGATGCCGAAAATGGACGGATACGAGGCCATGGAAGAGATCCGGAAAACCCATAAAGACCTGCCCGTCATTGCCCTTACAGCCAAAGCCATGAAGGGGGACAAAAACAAATGCATTGAAGCCGGGGCCAACGATTACCTTGCCAAACCCGTGGATACGGACAAACTGATTTCAATGCTCCGGGTATGGCTCTACGCATGACAATGGAAAACGAAGCCATAGAAATCCGGCTCCTCCTTGAAGCCATCCACCTCAAATACGGATATGATTTCAAGGATTATGCCAATGCCCATACCAAACGGCGGCTGAGGAACCGGTTGGAACGGAGCGAGATGGACAATTATACCCAGATGATGCGCCGCCTGATCTATGATGAAGATTTCTTCAACCGCCTGCTCATGGACCTGTCCATCAATGTGACAGAAATGTTCAGGGATCCCTGGTTTTACAAAAAGGTGAGAGAAGAACTGATCCCCAGGCTCAAGACCTATTCATTCATCAAGGTTTGGCATGCGGGCTGCTCCGCAGGCCAGGAAGTCTATTCCATGTCCATTCTCCTGGAAGAGGAAGGCATGAAAAAACGTTCCCAGATCTATGCCACGGACTTTAACGAACTCATCCTTGAAAAGGCCAAAACAGGGATATATCCTCTGGATGTCATGAGGACCTATACCGGCAATTACCAGCGGTCCGGGGGGACCGGGGAATTTTCAGACTACTATACCGCAGATAACAACAATGTAATCCTCAGGCAGTTCCTCAAAAAAAAAGTACTGTTCTCCTCCCACAACCTGGTCACGGACGGGGTATTTGGTGAGATGCATCTGATTTTTTGCAGAAATGTACTCATCTATTTTAACCGAAAACTTCAAAACCAGGTACTGGGCCTTTTTTACGACAGCCTGATACCGGGGGGGTATCTCTGCCTGGGCTCCAAAGAGAGCATGAAATATACGGAGTTGGCCGACAAATTTGAGATCATCTGTGAAAAGGAAAAAATTTATCGAAAAAAAAGATAAGGAAAGCACGATTTAGTTATGTTTTTGTGACAAAGGAGCAGAATGACAAAACCCTCACATTTTTCATACGAGGCCATAGTGATAGGGGTCTCCGCCGGCGGGCTCAAAGCCCTCACCGCCATTCTGCCCTGCTTGTCCCCCAAAATGACCCAGCCCGTAATCATTGTCCAGCACATGAGTCCGGATTCAGATGATTTTCTGGTCCAACACTTTGACAAACAGTGCCGGCTCAGGGTAAAAGAAGCAGAAGATAAAATGCCGGTGGAAAAGGGCACTATCTATTTTGCACCGGCCAATTATCATCTGCTCGTGGAAGAGGACAGAAGATTTGCCCTGTCCACGGCAGAAAGGGTTCAATATTCGCGTCCGGCGATTGATGTGTTGTTTGAAACTGCAGCGGAAGTGTTCCGGGAACGGCTGACAGGGGTAATCCTTACCGGTGCCAATTCAGACGGCACCCAGGGGATACAAACCATCCGGCGGTTAAAGGGCTTTGCCATTGTCCAGTCCCCTCATACGGCGGAGGCAGATGCCATGCCCAGATCCGCGATTGCCGCAGGTGCGGATGCCATTGTGGATCTTAAGGATATTGCCCCGTTTATCAACCAATTGATGTCCAAATGCGAGCAGGCGTAAATGAAAAAACCGTGTATTCTCATTGTTGACGACCGGCCGGAAAATCTTCTGACACTTGAACAGGTCCTTGAATCTCCTGAACTTGACATCATAAGGGCGGAATCCGGCCACGAAGCCCTGGAAAAAACCCTGGACCACGAATTTGCCCTCATCCTTCTGGATGTTCAGATGCCGGTCATGGACGGGTATGAGACCGCCACTCTGCTTCGGGGAAATAAGCAGACCAAAAACATCCCCATCATTTTCGTTACCGCAGCCAACAAGGAAGAGTCCCATGTATTCCGGGGATACGGATCAGGGGCTGTGGATTATCTGTTCAAACCCCTGGCCACCGACGTCCTCACATCAAAGGTCAAAATTTTTCTCGAACTTCACAATCAACGACAACTTTTAGAAGTAAAAACCCAAGAACTGGATGCCAAGGTGGCTGAGCTTCAAACCCTGAAGCACGAACTTGAGGAATCCAATGAAAAACTGAGGCTGCTCTCCTCACGGGACGGCCTCACCGATCTTCCCAACCGGCGCTTCTTTGATGAAACCCTGGTCAGGGAATGGCAGCGGGGCCGTCGGCGTCAGGCGCCCCTCACCCTTGTCATTGCGGATATTGATCATTTCAAGGCCTATAACGATGCCTACGGCCATGTCATCGGGGATGACTGCCTTAAAAAGGTAGCCGCAGGACTGGATAAAAGCATTTTAAGGGATGTAGACTCCATTGCCCGCTACGGGGGAGAAGAGTTTGCCGCCATCCTACCGGAAACAGACCGGGACGGCGGAATCCTCATTGCCAGCCGGATGTGCGACACCATCGACAGGCTGAACATTACCCATGAACATTCCCCTACGGCCGATCATATCACCATCAGCCTAGGCCTGGCCACCATCATTCCAGGCACAGGCACCAATGCCACCCATTTGATTCAGTCTGCCGACCGGGCCCTTTACAAAGCCAAAGCGTCAGGCCGGAACAGGTTTGAGGTGGACTAGGGCAGATATCTGGCTCAAATATCCACCGGTACCGGCAGAAGGCTGCCTTGGCACTTGTTCCAAAAGGCCGAATTTTTAAAGTGAAGGGCAATGAATCCGTTTTCATTGAGAACCACCTCACCCTGGGCCTGAAACCCCTCCCCGATTCTGAGCTGCATGACCCTTCCGAAGGAGACCCTGAGATTTGACCTCAAAAGGGCACCCCGCTTTGAAATGTTAACAAGTTCAGCCCCTCCTTTTTCAGGATCAGCTTCAACCTCCAATTTCAACGCCCGGGTAGGATACCTGCGATACATCCGTTTCTCATGGCTGGCTGAATTGAACCTGGAAAAAGAATAGATGGCTGTACCGGTGATGAATCCGCTGACCATATACGAAATCAGCTCATCCGGGGTGGTGTTACCTGCGCTGAATAAATAAGCGCACCAGACCGTGCCCGTGGTGGCGGCACCCTGGAACACCGCACCGAAAAACGTGCCCGCAGTCTGCCTGGCGGACCTGCCCCGGGATACAGAATCAATGCGAAAGGCAAGAAATCCAGCGGTAACCACACCAACCAATGCCCAGGGCATCATAAGTTTATAAGGAGCGGCTGTGAGCAGATTTTGCAATAGATAATCTTTGCTGTTTAAAACAAGGAGCAGGGACAGTGCAGCCAGACTCCCGGCATAGGAAAGGCCTGTAACCATCACATAAACATGCCAGGGCCGGTCCATAAGTCCGGGGTAGGAATTTTTCCGGGTGACCATGGGCCAGATGCTCCCCGCTGTTGTAAAGTATTGTTTAGCCAAAAGGACAATAGCGATGGGTACAAGATGAAGGGGAACGCCGTAAAAAATCCACTTGGGCACCTCGTTAAAGGGCGGAATCTCAAAAGAAAAGCCCGCCGTTTTCAGCACATAGGCCACCGGCCACAACAACGCAGCTCCGGCAATAATGGAGATGCACAGCACAAGAAACAAAACTGCAAATCTGCGCCGGGAAGGAATAAAGACCTCATCAAGATAATCAGTATACCCAAGTTCCTTAAGGCTGTCGTTGATAGAACGAGACCTTGATTTCCGGCAGAGCAGAATCCCGGTGAGCCGGATACAGGTCTTAAGGGTTAATGCAGTCAATTGTTTTGTGGTTTCCAGGCTGGCACTGCGATCAAGTTGGCGAAGATTATACTGGATCAATTTTTCCTGCAGCCCAAAAAAGGCCAGTCTCAGGTTGTTCCAACTGCTTTTTCCCACTCCTTTTAAAAATCTGCACTCCGGGCTGCTGCTCCACTCATTGATATAATAATGGATATAGGCCAGCCAGGCCCATCGTTCGGCCATGGTTTTCTTTCCGGTGCCCGAACGGAAGAATTCGGGTTCAAGCCCCTTTCCATATTCCGGATCTTTTAAAATAGCCGCCACCACCTGCCGGCTGAATTTAACCCTCCCCCGTTTGAGATGGTAGTACAGGCCCCGGCCCTCTTCCGGAATCTGGGCCTTTTTATGAAGAAGGTCCTTTACCTGGTCAAGATATTTCCTGATAAAGTCAAGGTTCGGGAGAAAACCGGTCAGAATAAGGGCTGAAGCAAATGCATTGTATGTTCTCCCCATGTCATTTTGCCCCAATAGAAGGGGCAGAAGTTCTGCAATCAGAACATAAAGTCCCTCCGTTATGACAATAAACAAAAAAAGATAAAACCTGTAGCGGTAGCGGTTGGTCATAAGCCTCGGAGACACCGGCTCCAGAAGATAGTCCGGATCCAACACCTCCCCCTGCCTGTCCACAATGGGATAAAGAGGCTCGTTAAAAAAACGGATGCAAAAAAACCATACCGTCATAAATCCAAAGCCGTAAGACAGGGCAACCATCATATCGGCATTTTCCATGGGAATATCCTCCTTGAAATAAGTTACCGGCAAAAGCCCCGGGCGAAAAGACAAGGCGTCCACAAAGAAACCATGGAAAGCGACAAGTTTGAATTAAGTTGGCGAAGAGCCAGTAGGTATTCAAAAAGAAAAATGAGAAAAGGGTTGTCCGTGAAGAGGCTGATACACAAAACAGTTTCACGCCTGGATGCATTCATTTTGCTTATCAGCCTATATTCACTTCGGCCAAATGTCAACAAAGACATTGATAAATCAGGTCGTTAGCCTCAACGCCCAGTCCCGCATGACGGGGTCCAGGCCCGGGCTGAAAGAAACCGGCTTGATCATGTAAAATAACGATTTTTTTCATTCAACCGGGCCTTGACTTGTATTCCGGCTTGCTTATCTTATGCGTCTTTTATATGATAAATTCTAAATTTATCGAAAATTGCATTCATTGACACATAGCAGTTAAACAAAAAAGATTTTCTTAATAATACAACCTTTAATCAAGGAGTGATACTATGACGAATGATCCGACTCAATTCACTTTGTACAGCGGCGGCCACAGGGGCGCTGAAGCGGAATTCGGTAAGCTGGCTGAAAAATTCGGGGTAAAGGAAATCAATTTTTCCTTTGACGGCCATAAACTGGAACGGGACTCAGGGGTCAGGATGCTGAACCAGGAAGATCTGGAAAAAGGCAATATATCCATGGATATCGTATCCACCCGCCTGGGCAGATCCTTTTCCAAGGGAAATAAAATCCGGAAAGTAATCCAGTCCATCTTCCACATGATCAACAATGGCTACCAGATTTTTGTCGTAGGATGGATCCTCCCGGATAAGACTGTAAAAGGCGGCACCGGCTGGGGAGTTGAGCTGGGAAAATTGTTCAACCGGCCTATTTTTGTCTATGAACAGGACCGTAAGGCCTGGTTTTCATGGATTGACAATGAATGGCAGATGGTGACCCCGGTCATCCACCACAAGACCTTTTCCGGCACCGGCACCCGGAATCTCACCGAAGATGCCCTGGCCGCCATGGAAGATCTGTTTAAAAGGTCCTTTGAATAATTGCGGCATCCCTGAAAAAACCTTGAGATATTCAAGAATGAAACTAAGGCTTGGCAAGCCCTGCGCCTGCCAAGCTTCAGGACATGACCCGTATGAAATTTCAGCATCCCAGCATGAAAACCTAATACAAAGGCTTTTCTTGCTTTAAACGTTCCCCTCTTTGCCTGCTTTTTCAGAGAACAGTAACCCCGGCCGCCGCCATCTCCTTGATGGCGGCCCGGGTGGTTTCTTTGGCAACACCCCGGCACAGGTCTTCAATCAGCACAACCTCAAACCCCAGGGATACAGCATCCAGGACAGTGGCCCGGGCACAATAATCTGTTGTCAGGCCGTAAATGACCAATTTTTTAATTTCCCTGCCCCGGAGAATATTTTCAAGCCCTGTGGGTTGCCCGCCGTCATCAAAAAAACCGGAATAGGAATCATATTCAGGGTGGCTTCCTTTTTGAACGATGGCGTCAAAAAGGGTATTGTCCAAGAGTACCTCGGCATTTGACGTATTCTGAACACAATGGGGGGGCCAAAGGACCTGGGTCCTGCCTTTGATCTTAACAATATCAAACAGACCCGCATCTTTATGATTGGAAAAAAAGGAGATATGATTCCCTGGATGCCAGTCCTGGGTGGCAAAGACAGGATATCCCAGGTTATTCAGGCGGCGGGTTTCGGCGTCAACCCGGTCCAGGTAAGACTGATCCGCATCCTTAACCGCCAGGCTTCCCTGACGGCATTCCGTGAAATCTCCCTGGATATCCACCACGATCACTGCGGTATGGTCCTCAAATGTTTCAATACTCATCTTTTACCCCCGTTGCATACACGTTTTAGTTGCCCGTAATTTAAATCCGTTCCTAAAGGGTTTCAACCCAAAAATCTGTTCATACTGTTTTTATACTTTTACAAAACCTTTTTCAGAGGCTATTATTCCGGCAAGATATTGACCGGATAAGAAGTGAGCCCCATGATTCAGAGCATCCTTGACAATGATTTGTATAAATTTACCATGCAGCAAGCGGTCCGCCGCCTCTACCCCGGAGCCCAGGCCGAATACGAACTGACCGATCGGGGGCTCACCCGGTTTCCCAAAGGATTGGCCAAGATCGCCCAAAAAGTAATCGACGGGATGGCCGAACTTTCTCTGAACCCTGACCAGAAAACCTGGCTTGCAGAGGCATGCCCGTTCTTTACACCGGAATATCTGAATTCTTTGTCATCCCATGCATTCGATCCATCACAGGTGACCCTGAAACAGGAGGGAAGCCGGATTTCAATTAAAATCAAGGGTAACTGGTCAGAAACCATCCTCTGGGAAGTTCCCCTTATGGCCATCATCAGCGAAACCTATTTTGCCATGACCGGACCGGACATCCCTGTTCGGGAAGAACTCCGGAAAAAAAACCGTGCAAAGGCAGAGCAACTGGCAGCCAATGAGGTCTCCTTTGTGGATTTCGGCACCCGGCGGAGATTTTCCGCAGAGAATCATGAGAACCTGATCAAAGATATCCTTACCGTTTCCGGCCACACCCTTGCCGGGACCTCCAATGTTCATCTGGCCCAGAAATTCGGCATTACCCCCGTGGGCACCCTGGCCCATGAATGGATCATGTTCCACGCCGCCCCGGGCGGATACCCCACCGCCAATGCTATGGCCATGGATGCCTGGACAAAGGTGTACCCGAATGTCCTGGGTATTGCCCTCACCGATACCTATACAACTGATAATTTTCTAAAGGCCTTTACAAAAGAAAGAGCCCAAGTGTTTGCCGGTGTCCGCCAGGATTCAGGAGACCCTATTGATTTTACCCGAAAACTGCTGGCCCATTACCGGGGGCTCAATATTGATCCATCACGCAAAACCATTGTATTTTCAGACGGACTGGATGTGGACAGGGCCGTGGCCATCCACGAATTCTGCCGGGGAAAAATCAGGGATACATACGGCATAGGCACCAGCCTGACCAATGATGTGGGGGTCCCCCCCCTGAATATTGTGATCAAATTATGCCGGTGCGCTCCCGGTCCCGGCCAGGACTGGCAGCCCACGGTGAAGCTGTCCGACCACCCGGGCAAGCATACCGGGGAAAAAAAAGAAATTTTGCGGTCTCTGGAAGAATTGGGGCTATAGTTAGGAATCATTACAAAATAACTTGATCTAAATTGTTTCCAAAACCCTTTAAATGGGTATCTTTTACAAGAAATCCGAACAGCTTAAAGCGGCGGGTCTTTTGAAAACAATAGTTCAAGTAATTTTGGAGCCGATCCTTAGTTCATACCGGCCTGGCTGGCCAGCCAGCCTTCAAAATCAAGCTCAATGGGACGTTCCGGAAACGGAATCTGGGTCTGAATTTCATTGCCCTTAATCTCATTGACTTGAGTTTCAGGGACTTCTGTCCGGGGGGATACCTCTTTCGGTGCTTCCGGTGCTTCCGGCGGCCTCCGGCCCAGCATCTCCTTGACTTCACGCATTTCATCCAGAAGTCGGCCCATTTTATCTTCAATGGTGTCCAGCCGATTTTCAAGACCCTCCCGGTCTCGGCTGCCGGTATTGGCCCTTTCTTCAGGAGATGGGTCCTGCCCAGGCCTGGGAAGCGATTTTTTGGAGACACCGGTCTTGGAAAGGAACTCCAGGCAATGGTCCCAAAATGACTCCATGGGCATATCCCCTCCGGGATTCTTGGCCAGTTTCATGGCCATGGAACGAATGCAGCGGGATGCCTGGGTATCGGGAAAAAGGATAAAAAACGGAATCTGGGACACTACGGCAACGGGCACATTGGGATCACGGACCAGGATGCCCAGGGGTGCCAGTTTCACGGATAAAAATTTATGAACCGTTTTCTTAAGCTTTGCATAGGCCTGTTTAGCCGACTCTGCCGACTGGACCTGGTTGATGATCACCCGTATTGTCGGCATGTTTCCCTGCCGCGACAATACCTTGAGCAGGGAATAGGCATCTGTAAGTGAGGTGGGTTCCGGGGTGGCCACCAGAATCATCTCGTGGCAGGCCCGGCAGAAAGAGAGCACCTGGGCGGAAACGCCTGCAGAGGTATCGATAATAAAATAATCATAGTCGGGCAGGGCAAGGAACCCCCTGATAAGGCGATTGGCCTCGGGTCCGGTGAGATCGGCCAGTCTTTCTACACCAGAACTTCCCGGGATAATATCAATCCGATGAAACCCCCTGATCATGATATCCATCAGGGTTTTCTCGCCCTCAATGACCTCGGCCAGGCCGGTCTCCGGGTAAAGACCGGTAAGGATATTTACATTGGCCAGCCCCATGTCGGCATCAAGCAGACAGACCCGATACCCGGCATTGGCCAGGGCCAGGGAGAGGTTGAGGCTGATACTGGTTTTTCCCACCCCGCCTTTTCCCGATGCAATGGTCAGCACCTTTGCCATCTTATCCGATCTCCTTTCCTGGCATGGCCGTTACCACCAGACGGCTGCCGCTTTTTTTGAATGAAAACCTTATGGAGCTGCAATTAAAACGGGCTGCAATCCCGCCATGATGACGGCGGATAAATTCAAAGAACAGGATAGCGCGTTCCCTGTCCCGGGTCTGAGTTCCCCAGTGCTCCCTGCGAATCTGCTCGTACTGTTCATAAAGGGCGTTAATGGCGTCTTTATCCTGGTCCGGATCAGCAACCAAAACGGAGAAATCCATTGAACCCAGAGGAATCGCGGCGGTATCTTCATCCCCGGAGTCCTTTATAGAACCTGACGATACCCAGTTTTTCTTATAAAGCATTTTAAAAAACCAGGTAAAGCCGGAAAAGGTGATAAAAATCGGGGTAAACCGGTATTGGGGAAAAATCTGATCCAAATCCCTTAAGAACACGAGGTTCACCGGATCAGTGATCCCCACCACCAGGGTGTTGCCGGTAAGCTGAAGGGGAATCACCTTATGCCGGGCAGACCGGGTCAGATCAATGACACGGGACAATTCCTTACAATTTTTTTCATTAAATACAATATCGCTGACCGACCGGAAAGGAATGTGGAACAATTCAAAAAGAATCTGCTGGAGCTGGGGCTTGGAAACAACGCCCTCTTCCAGGAGACAGGAGATAATGGGAATATCCTTTTCCGCAGAGCTGGCCTCAATCTTCTCAAGCCTGGACCGGGTGATAATATTTTTCCCAAGTAAAAAGGCCTTAACAGAGACCACTTTTTTATGTTTGTCCAAAACGCAATAATTGTCCATGGGGGTGACCAGGTTCAGGTCACAGAGCACCTTTCCGAAAAGTCGATCCTGGGGGTTCTGCGGGTCCTGAGAATTTTCACTCTTTTTCTGGATGGCCAGTACCTGGTCCACGTCTTCAGGGCAGACCAGACCTTCATCGATCATGATATCCCCGATTCTAGCCATGAACGACCTCCTTTTTCAGACGCTTCAGCGCCGTATCCGGAGCCAGGGGGAGATACACGGAAAAACTCGTCCCCCCGCCGTCCCGGCTGCCACAGGTGATTCTACCCTGCATCTCCTTTACAATGGTATGGACAATGGCCAGCCCCAGGCCGGAATTGGTCCCGCTGTTTTTGCTGGAATTATAGGGTTCAAACAGCCGCTCCTGAATCCCGGGGGGAATCCCCGGTCCGGTATCCTCTACCCGTATCTCCACAAACCCGGGAATTTTACGTTTCTCGTCAATGAAAACCTTGGCCGAGCCGGGTAAAAGACGGGTCGTGATATGGACTTCCCCGCCCCCTTCCATGGCTTCTGCGGCATTCTTCACCAGGTTGATCAGGATCTGTTTCAACCCGTTTGGGTCCATCTTGACATCGGGCACCCCTTTGTCGAAACTGGTCCTGGCATTGATCTGCCTGGGCAGGAGTATAGATTTTTTCAACACCTCCATCACCCGGCTCACAATATTGTTCAGGTTGATGATATCAAGCCCCCCTATCTTGGGCTTTGAAAAAGAGGTCAGCCCTTCCAGCAGTGTGGACACCCGGTACATCTCTTCTCCCACAACGGACAGTTCTTCCTGGGCCGGGTGTTTATCCGGCAGTTTCAATTTCAGGGTTTCCAGGTAATTTTTTATGATGGCAATGGGGTTGTTGATCTCGTGGACCACCTTGTCCGTCAGGGAGGCATAGGCTTCCATTTTTTTTTCATTCATATCCCTGGCATATGCCTGGTGGAATTCTATATTTTCAAGGCAGATGCCGGCCTGGCGGGAAAACAGCCCCACCACGCCCTGGCTGCGGTTCAGATTCGAAACAAGGGTCTTATCAACCCCCAAAGCCATGGCCCCCAAGGCGTTTCCCCTGGCCGTGATGGGAATACAATACAGGCAGTCGGTCTCCAGCAGCCGGATGATCTGGGCATCTGATACAGCCAGCTTGTCCCTGCCCGAACTGGTCTGGACCAGGCCTGTGTTCACCGACTTCACCAGCAGGCTGGACCGGTTATCCATGGGCAGGGCAATGCTTCTGACAATATTGTGGTTGCGGTCCTCTCTATTGCTGGTACCGGTGAGGATATTCTTTTCTTTGTCCTTGAGAAAGAAAAAGACCCGGGGAACATGGAAAAGAATTTCCAGGCCCTTTTGTACAGTATCCAGCACCCCGGGGATATCCCGGGCCTCCAGCAGGCTGTCCATGGTGCCGTAAAACAGGGAAAGGTCTTGAATTTCCTTGGCAACGGCCTGGTCAGGATCCGGATCCCCGACCTTGTCCTGGTCCCCACTGGCCCTGGTGTTGTCTCCCCCAATTTTCACGCCCAGATTCTGGGCCATTTTGGCCACTTCGTCTTCGGCTTCCGCTACAATCTGGCCCAGACGGAGTTCTGAGGTGCCGGTGAGCAACAGCATATCCGATATCTTTTCCAGGGAATCAGATTGGGCCATAACATTGGCCATATATAAAATTTTCACATGGGCCAGCTCTCCTTGAATCCTGTCCAGGGGTTCGTTCATGAAGAGCACGGCATCGGATGTCATGGGATTTAAACGCCATTGGCCGAACATCCAGGCAGAGACCTGGGGAGTATCCACCCCGAAACGGCTGATTTCAGCCTCAAAAAGAGATGCGCCGCCGGCCACAGCCTCAAGAACAGCCCCGTAATCTTTGGGAAAGGTACGCATGAGCACCAGGCTGCCCAGATCGTGAAGAAGGCCGGCCAGAAAATACTCATCCGGATTAACCTGATTTTCTTCAATGGCGATGCGCCTGGCCAGGACCGCGCATTTATAGGAATGGTACCAAAACAGGTTGATATCGAACAGGGGCAGAACCTTGGACATCTTGAAAAAATGCATGGCCGAGGAGCTGATGGCAATATTACGGATGGTGTCCAGTCCCAGATACATCACCGCGGTTTTGATGGTGTTCACCTGCCTGGGAAGATTGACATAGGGCGATGCGATGATCTGCAGCAGCTTGGATGTCAGGGCCGGGTCACTTGAAATGATCCGGGTCAGCGCATCAATATCGGAATTTTCATCACCGCAGGCCTTAACCAGCTGCAGCATCACCTGGGGCAGATGGGGCAGATGGTTAGCTGTTTTTATTATTTCAAATATATTTTCCATATCCTTGGACAACTGCAAAAGAGATATCCGTTTCTCCTTTATTTATCTATGTTTCTATAGGGGGTTTGTAATTATAAATCAACAATTTTACGAAAAAAAACCACAATTTACTGGGATTTCGGCGAATTTTAAGAATAAAGACTTTTAATGACTGTGCCGATAGCATATTATTCTCTCCCAAACCGGCCAACCGCAACCTTCAAATTTATAAAGGATCACATCCATGTTTACCTTGAACGATCTTTTCGACATTGCCGTTAAACTGGAAGAGAACGGTAAAAACGTATATTGCAGCGCCCTTGAAAAAACAGAAGATCAAGACCTCAAAGCCCTGCTCCAGTGGATGGCCAATGAAGAAGACTCCCACTCCAGTTGGTTTCTACGCCAGAAAGCAAGCCTGCCCAAGGGAGATGAGGATCTTGAAGTGATGCTCCCGGATGTTTTAAAGGAAATGATGGGGGAAAACACCCTGTCTCTGGACGAGGTGGACTTTTCCAGAATCACCACCCGGGTCCGGATGCTGAAAACCTTTGTCATGTTTGAAAATGACACCATCCTTTTTTATGAATTCCTGGAGACCTTTATTGATTCCGCTCAGGTCCGGGAGGGGCTGGAGAAAATCATCCGTGAAGAAACCGCCCATGTGGAAAAACTCAATGCCATGATCCGGGTTGAAGACTGATAAACCGTACTTATATTGTTAGGCAGTCCTTATAATTTAAACAAACAAGGAACTGCCATGACACAGAATCCAACCTCCCCGCTTTCCACCAAACTGAATTTCGACAATAGGTTCACCCGCTGCCTGCCCGGAGACCCGGAACCTGACAATAACAGGCGCCAGGTGTTAGCCGCTTGTTATTCCCGTGTATTTCCAACACCTGTGAAGGCGCCTCAACCGGCGGCATTTTCAAGGGAAGCGGCCCGGCTTTTGGGTCTGGATGATGGGGACTGCCGCTGCGCCGACTTTGCCCGGGTTTTCAGCGGGAACAAAATTCTGCCGGGAATGGATCCTTTTGCCATGTGCTACGGCGGCCACCAGTTCGGCAATTGGGCCGGACAGCTCGGAGACGGCCGGGCCATCAACCTGGGAGAGACAGTGCCCCCCTCCGGGGACCGGTGGATGATCCAGCTCAAAGGAGCAGGCCCCACCCCATATTCCAGGACGGCGGACGGTCTGGCCGTACTCCGGTCATCCACCCGGGAATTTCTATGCTCTGAAGCCATGTTTCATCTGGGCGTCCCCACCACCCGGGCCCTGAGTCTTATCCTCACCGGGGAAGCGGTGGAACGGGATATGTTCTACGACGGACGGCCCAAAGAAGAGCCCGGCGCAGTGGTCTGCCGTCTGGCTCCCTCCTTTACCCGGTTCGGCAATTTTCAGATCCTGGCGGCCCAGGACGATAGGGCTCTGCTCCGGCGGCTCATGGATTATACCATTGAAACGGATTTCCCTCATCTGAAACCCCAAAATTATACGGCCTGGTTCAGGGAAGTCTGTGACCTGACCATGGAGATGATTGTCCACTGGATGCGGGTGGGTTTTGTCCACGGGGTCATGAACACGGACAATATGTCCGTCCTGGGCCTGACCATTGATTATGGCCCCTACGGCTGGCTGGAAGATTACAATCCAAACTGGACCCCCAACACCACGGATCTGCCCGGCCGGCGGTACAGCTTTAAGAATCAACCCAGCATCGCCCTCTGGAATCTGGGCCAGCTGGCCAATGCACTCCTGCCGGTTGTGGGGCGGCCCGACCCCCTTCAGGAAACGATGGACCACACCATCACCGCCTTCACCCGAAAACATCGGGACATGATGGCCGGAAAACTGGGGTTCAAAACCTATGACCCGGCCAATGACGACACCGTGATCACTGATCTGCTAAATCTTCTCGGTTCTGTTGAGACGGATTACACTATTTTTTTCAGAGGCCTTGCCCAATTTGATCCCGGACACCCACCCCTTCCCGGCGAAATCCCCGGGTTTCTGGCACCTGCCCTTTACCAATCCGGCCAGGCCGGTCCGGACTACCTGGAACAGCTCCACCGCTGGCTGAATATTTATGCATCAAGATTGAAAAAGGATGGTATTCCGCAGCAGACAAGACAGCAGCAGATGAACCGGGTAAACCCCAAATATGTGCTGAGAAACTATCTGGCCCAACAGGCAATAGATAAGGCTGAGCAGGGGGATTTTTCCCGGATTCATGAACTTCTGGATCTGGTTCGCCGCCCCTACGACGAACAGCCGGAAAATGATAAATTTGCAGCCCGGCGACCGGAATGGGCCCGGCATAAGCCGGGCTGCTCAATGCTGTCTTGCAGTTCTTAAATCAACCTTTATGAACCGTAAGATGGGGATAGGGAATATCCCAGTCATGGCGGGAGGCGGCATCCACACACCACCGCTGAATAGCCCGTTTCAACCTGTTATACACCGGGGCCATTTTACCTTTAAAATCTGCAATGACCACCAAATCCAGTGAAGAGGCCCCGGCCTCGGCAAATTCCACTTTCAGGTTCAGCAGATCCTCTGTATAGCCTTCCGCCTCCATCTGCTCTTGAATATAGGACTGCAGAAGTTCTGGAACCGTGGTCGTGGCGTCGCTCTGATGACAATACCCAATGCCGAAGGGAATTTTCAGCCTGAAATTCACGGACAGATTCAAAGGCGCGAGTGATAAAAAGTCAGAGGTCAGATAGGTTTTACGCGCCCCGCCCCTCAGGACCAGTTCCACGGTTTCATGGGAGAGATGAACCACCCCGCCCCGAGTTCCGTCGGCCAGGATCACCCAGTCGTTTTTCCGGCAGGGAAACCAGCCTTCCGAGGGATCAAACTTCCGGGAGGTTTTATCCATCAACTCTCCAATGGGAATCCTGAGTTGAATCCCGAGAGTGGGATTTTCAAAAATTGAATATACATTGATATGTTTAACCAGCCAGGGAATACCATTATAAATTATACGCTCCCCCTCTCTGACCGATCCTATATTCAGCATCAGCCGACTCTGGTCCACATACCTGGGCAGGGTATTCTTGGCGGCCCAGGCCACACCCATGAGAAAAATAATGGCCAGGGAAAGCAGGACCCAGTCTTCAAAAATATAAAACACCGCAATCACAGCCAGCAGGGTCAGTGCCAGGGTCAAAATTCGGTACACCAGCTCCATCACCCGGATATGAAAAGGCCTGTATTTTGAATTGTACCCTGGCATGAGCCGGATCAGGTTCCGATAAAGAAGGCGGAGGAAAAAAATAACACCAATACAGGCGGCCACGGCAATAAAGAGAAACAACCCACGGGTCCTGAAAAAATTCTTTACCGAATCCTGAGTACTGTCAATGAGAGATTCTTCTTCCCGGGCAATTTCTTCCAATTGGAGGCCAACAAGGTCCAGTTTATTTGTAATATGGCTTTCAATCCCTTTGTATTCGGGCAACAGATCTTTCAGAGATTTTTTTAAAACCGGATCCTTGGCTTCTCCGATCAAAGCTTCGATGCGGGTGCGTGCTTTGACCGCCACCGGCATCAAATCCTGGTAGGCGGATAATTCATCCTTAAGCTTGGTTTTGTGCCGGGCCTTGACCGTGAGACGCTTGATTTCCATGATCCCGGGCTCAACCAGAGACAGGAGTTCATTTTCCCAGTTAAAGGGCTCAGCCTCTTTTTTGGCAAACAAATTTATATCCACCCCGGTGGCAATTCGTTCAAAATCCGCCACAGCTCCGGAAAGCTGCTTATCAATGTTTTCCTGCTCTTCGGCCAGAATCCCTTTTTCCGTATCGGAATCCGCCTTTTTGATCATCCGCTTTTTCTCTGTCAAACGCTTCTTGAGATCATTCTTCAGCTTGACAATGGCGTGGAGCATTTCCAGGGTGGTCTTTTCCTGGTCCTCTCCGGTTGACGTATTTTCAGCGGAGGCTGATTTTTCCACTTGCTCCTGCCCTGCAAAACCAGCCAGAACCGGCACCAATACCAGAATAAAAATAATTAGAGATATTTTTTTCACAGCCTCACCTTAAATCTATGAATTTTTCTATGCATTATTGAACGAATCTTTTGAAGAGGTATACCGAAACCCTGAGTTTTGCAAGGAGAATCTGGTTTTGCCTCAGGGCCATTTACCCAGAAAGCGAGAACGGCGAGAACTGTTCAATCAGCAAAAACTATTAATTCTATCAGGCGCCATTGCGTATGTTTTGTCAAATTTTCATACATAACACTCAAAATATGCTTCTTTAGCGCTTAAGTATACTTTCCCATTGAAAAGGCCGGGTGTAAAGTTGATAATGAATTCCGGCAGATCCACGGCTTGATACAAGGAATCCGGATGATCACATGAAATCTGAAGCGCTGAGGATCGGCTCTAAAATTGATACAGGATAAAAACCCTGATTGAACACCCAAGGAGTAAAAAAAAATAATGACAGCACGCAAATTACAGACAATGACAATTATCATGATGATCTGGATCCTTACGGCAGGCCCCGGTTTTACCCGGGAAAAAACCACAGCGGACATCCTGGTCAAAGCCTCTGGGTCCTGGAACGGCAACGCCCTTCCGGACTATCCTGAAGGCACACCTGAAATCACGATTATGCGCATCCGCATTCCTGCCGGCACAACCCTGCCCTGGCACACCCATCCGGTGATCAATGCCGGAGTTTTGATTGCCGGCGAGCTGACCGTGACCACCCGGTCGGGAAAAATACTGGAAATGAAGGCCGGGGACCCCATTGTTGAGGTGGTGGATACCTGGCATTACGGAAAAAATACAGGAAAAACGCCTGCAGACATCATTGTTTTTTATGCAGGCACAAAAGGCAACCCTGTCACGGTAAAAGAATAATCCATCAGGAACCGGCCAGGGAAAGGACCTGTTTTTTAATTTGATCCCTGGCCGCCTCAATGCTTTCCCTGTCCTCAGTGTCGGGCCGGGAAATTTCCCATTTAATTATTCTGCCGACAGGAATGGAAAAATTCTGTATTTCTCTGGGCGACCCAATAAACACGACCCGATCCGAATCTGTCAGCTCACCTTCCGCCGCCAGAACCTGATCCAGAGGCCGGACCGGCCAATATTTCAGATCCAGGCCGGCAGATTCCATGGCCTTCAGCATGCCCGGGTCCACATCGCCGCCAGGCTCACAGCCTGCGGCCAGAACCCTGACCCGGCCCCGGGTCTGTTCCTTGGCAAAAGCAGCTGCCATAAGGCTCCGGCATTTCCCTTTCCGGGACACGAAGAGTAACTTTTTCTTATTCTGTTCAGGGGCCAGGAGGTGGGAGGCCGCATCCCGTATTTCCTGCTCCAGTTCCGGACGGACAATGATTTGTCCGGCATCCTCCACCTTTTTATAGGTCAGGGACCCTGAAAAATCAGCGGAAATGGCATCAAAGAAGTATTTTGCCGTCAGTTCCACTCCCTCAAAGAGGCGCTTCCCCCCCGAGGCAGCCACGGATAATAAAAATCCCTGACGGGTAAACCGGTCCGGGTCTTTGAGTCCCAGCTTGTATTTCCGGCCCCAGAACATCTGGCACCGGTCAATAAAGATCTTGGCCTGGGCCGTGACGTTGTAAAAAAACACCGGAGAGGCCAGCACCACCAGGTCCGCCTGCCGGAGCCTGCTGTACCCTTGGCTCTCCATCTCATCTTTGATGGGACAGAACCCTTTTTTTTCACAGACAATCAATTCTTTGCACGGGTGAATATCCAGGTCCTGGGCATTGATGACTTCCGCCTCAGCGCCGAGGGCTTCACATTCCCTTAAAAATGATGAGAGCAGAAAATTAGAATTCCCGTTTTTCCGGGGGCTTCCCTGGATACCGAGTACAAACATTTTTGCCTCCCTTGCCCAGACGGGCGTTAGGAATCGTTACAAATTAACTTGATCTAAGTTGTTTCCAAAACCCCTTAAATTGGGTGTTTTGAAAACAAAAAATCAATTAATTTTGGCGCCGATCCTTATTATTTTTTTGCCGCAGCCAGGCCTTTTTGCTCATCCACCCGGGACAGAATCAGCCCGCCGATAATGAAAAACAGAACCACCACGGATATCCCGGCCCGCTGGGAATCAAAGGCCTGGGTCAGGATGCCCAGGAACAGGGGGCCAAAAAAGGCAGTGAGCTTGCCTGAAAAGGCGAAAAATCCAAAAAACTGATTCTCTTTTTCCCTTGGTACAAACCGGCCCAGCAGGGACCGGCTGGCACTCTGGTTGGGGCCGGCGAAAAATCCCACCAGAATTCCGGCTACCCAGAACAGGGTCTTGCCCGGTGCAAACACCGCCAGCAGAGCGGCCAGGGCCAGAACAACATTGGAAATCTGGATGGTCGCCTTGCCTCCCAGCTTATCGTCGAATATCCCCATGATCAATGCCCCTGCACCAGCGGCCACATTCAGGACAATGCCAAAGATCATGATCTCCTGGAAAGTAAATCCGAATGTGCCCGCCGCATAGATCCCGCCAAAGGCAAAAATGGTGACAATACCGTCATTATAAATCATCCGGGCAAGGAGGAGCTTGACGATTTCCCCATAGTTTTTAATGTCTTTAAATGTGGCCTTAAGATCCTGGATCCCGGACAAGATCAGTGTCCCTGCCCCGGCTTTGATATGATTCGGCGGGGCAGGCCGGGATCTGACCAAGACAAACAAAGGGATGGAAAACAGGGCAAACCAGACCCCTACCAGAATATTGGTGGCCCGGATATTGGCCCCCACCTCTTTGGACAGGCCGAACCAGGGCACCTCAGGGCTGATAAATCCGGCCATGGCAATAAACATGGCGGCCAGCCCCCCGATATATCCTACGCCCCACCCCACCCCGGAAATCCGGCCGATTGTCTCTGGCGTGGACACATCCGGCAAAAAAGCATTGTAAAATACCATGCCCAGTTCAAAGGCCACATTAGATAGGACAAACCAGATCAGGGCCTGGTAAACCTGGCCGGGCATGACAAAATAAAGCATGAAGGTTCCGGCCACGGCCACCAGGGTGGACAAAAGCAAAAAAGACTTTCTCAGCCGTCCCTGGTCCGCCACGGCCCCGAGAATGGGTGAAAGAAACGCCACCACAAGGGCGGTGATGGTGATTCCCCTGGACCAGAGCGCGGTCCCGTAAATCTTGTCCGGGGCAATGGCGGAAACAAAATAGGTCCCGTAAATAAAGGTCACCACCAAAGTGGTATAGGCTGAGTTGGCAAAATCATACATCACCCATCCGAAAATCTGTTTTTTGTCTGTCCGGCTCCTGTTCTGGTCCATGAATTCTCCTCAAGTAAGAGGGTTAAAAGGGTGAAGAAATGCCCTGGTAAACCAGGGGTCGTATATCCTGTTTACCGTGCCAGGCCTCAAAACTGTCCGGGGGCAGGGCCGGCCTGATCCGGGGCAGGCCGGGATGGGTTAAAGCCGTTTCAACCCTGTCTGCCGCCAGGGCCTGGGAAATAATGTCCAGAACCCTTCGCCCTGAATCAATGGTTAAATTGACCATGGTCTCTAAATCTGTTGATACGGATTCCAGTGTGCAGGGATCATGATAAAAAATACCTCCCCTGAAAAAGGGCAGGGAAACGGGACGACCAAATGGATAGGCCAGTCCTGAAATTTTTTCCGGCAGGGGCCGGCCTTTCCGGCTCAGCCAGGCCAGCCCTTTGCGAACCCTCTGGGCCCGGAACAAAGATTGTATCCTGCGGTGCTGGTTCAGTGCCTTCATGGGGGCATTCTCAGGCAGTGGAAGCCCTGGCCGGAACAGCCCGGCCAGCATCCGGCCCAGCTCCCCCTTTGATACCCCAAGACTTTTGACCACCCGGTTCAGGCATGTTTCCCCCCTGAACAGAAACCAGAAATGAAGATCCATGGCCGTCTCAAAGGTCCTGTGCCGGCCGGTGGCCCCCCTGTGCACCCCGTCCATACCCGAATAATAATAGACCAGGGGATGGAAATGGGTGTCCGAAAGGATATGGCAGATCACTCCGGCAGCCAGGGCCAGGGCCGGAGGCGAGTCATCCTTTTGTATAAATTTGAGCACAGGCAAAAGCACCTTGGCATGGGACCTGTGAAAAGGAGTGCTTAACTCCTGAACCCCTTCCCGGGACTGGCCGGCCAGATAATAAAAGGGAATATCCGGGGCAACGGCACCCAGGAGAAAAAGATTGGGAAATTTTTTTACAGGCCCGTAAAACAGGGCGTTCCCTGACAAAGACCGGCCCAGTTCTCCTGCCAGGGCAAAATGGGTGATCTCTTTGGGCATGGTCTATCCCTTCTCACCTGTGAATACGTTTCAAATCAAGTAAAACCCGGTTACGAATAACTCACCATAATTCTTTCATAGCAGATAACCGCTGTGGATGCGAGTCAATAGAGATGAAATTTCTTTTTTCTAAAATAGTTATTATTGGTTAATAAGATTTTAAAATTACAGGCTGCTGTTGTCTTATTCATCCTGGCATTCATCGCCGGCAATACCCTTGCGGCCCAGTGCAAGACCACCTGTGGAAATTCAGATCAGGTCTTTCGCCTGGTCATGGGAAGCCCCGGGGAACCTGGCCTGCTCAAGGAATTGGCAGATGCCTTTAATGCCAACAATCACACCGCCATGTGCTGGGTCAAGGCCGGCTCCGGAAAATCTCTGAAACTTTTTATATCAAAATCTTTACTCCCCACCCATGGAATAACCTGAAACAATGGTGGCAATCCGCCCTTTTTTCCGGACATTTTCAAAGGCGTCATCAATTTTTGGCATCCAGGAAGCGAATCTGGATTTCCGGCTGAGAAGCAGGTGTAAATCAACCTGGCTGAACCGGGACCTGGTCAATACAATTGACTTGCCCAGCCCCATTTTCCGGATCAGGTAATTGGTGGGAATAAGGGCATCAATCATGATATCCGCCCGTTTATTGGCCAGAAAAAGCAGGACATTCTCATCCGTTCCTACATAATGGGTGTAAATGCCGGCAGCGTCAATATTGTCTTTTTGCCAGCCGTTTCCCAGATTGCTTACAGGCCTGAGTTTCAACGTTCTTATATCTCCGGCAGACCGAATTCTATGGATGGCTTCCATCTGCCTATGGCCTGAATAGGTATAGACATACAGGGGCAGGCTGCAGAAGGCTTGCTGACTGGCAATGGCATATGCTTTCCGGGCTTTGGTGGATACGGTAACCATAAAATCGCTGGTCCCGTTTTTCACCTCCAGTTGAGCCCGTTTCCAGGGCCGTTTAATGCAGACCAGATTCAACCCAAGCTCTTGTTCAAATACCTCCCGTGCAATATCCACCAATAACCCGCAGCCCCTGCCGGAATCATCCACATAATCCAGGGGCACCCATCTGCCAAAAACAAATGAAATGTTTATTTGGCTTCGGGCCTCTGCAGTGTCCTGCCCCCAGGCAGAAAACACCAGGACCACCCAAAAAAAATATAAACTGATTTTCTTAATTTGCATACCGTCTCTCTTTATTCGTGTCTGACCAAAAACCCGTGCTTGGATGGCTCGAAGAGAAGACTTGCCCATATGCAAGGCGCAAGAAAATTTGAAACCGGATTGTACTGTAGTACATGAGGATTTCATATTTTTGCAGCAACTAGGCAGATGGATGCGTTTTCGTTCAAGCACTAATTCAGTATTTCTCCCATATAGGGAATAAACACCTCAAGACATAGCATACAGCATAGGGGCGCGAAAGGAAAAGATCCGATGTTTTTTTAGGCCCAATTTGATTGAATACTAAACCTAATTTTCAAGTCTTTCATATTTTGAGATAACAGCCTGAATTCTGCCGGATTTTTCTGCCTTTTCATGGGCGTCATCAATACGATCCATCCAGGACGCGTATTTCGATTTCCGGCTGAGGAGCAGATGAAAATCAACCTGGCTGAACCGGGATTTCGTCAACACGATATCCTGGTTCAGCCCCATTTTATTGATCAGATAATTGGTGGGAACCACGGCGTCGATCATGATATCCGCCCGTTTATTGGCCAGGAACAGCAGGATATGATTCTCCTCGCCCACATAATGGGTATTGATGCCTTTGTCATCAATATTGTCCTTATGCCAGCCGTTACCCAGATTGGTTACGGGTCTGAGCTTCAATCGCTTTATATCCCGGGCGGACCGGATGCCGTTAATGGCTTCCAGCTTTTCATGGCCGGCATAGGTATAAATATACAGAGGCAGAGTATAAAACACATGTTTACCGGCAAGGGCATATTTTCTACGGGACGACGTGGCCACCGTGATTATGAAGTCGCTGATCCCGCTTTTCACCTCCATCTGGGCCCGTTTCCAGGGCCGCTCAATACAGATCAGATTCAGGCCCAGTTCCCTTTCAAACACTTCCCGGGCGATATCCACCAGCAGCCCGGATCTTCTGCCGGTCAGATTGGTGTATGTCATGGGGATCCATTTGGGCGATACATATACGATACTCTTTTTTTGTTGTGCATTGACAATATCCGGCCCTGACACAATAAATATCATAAAGAGTATAAAGAGGTTGAATCGTTTCATTTAAATATCCAGGCGGCCTTGTGAAAGATTTTCCTTTTTCAGGGGGAATAAAAATCATAGTATTTTTTATCATAATATAAGAGGCGTCCAAAAGGAAATAGAAAATGCATCATTCACGGTATCTTGTACCAGCAGCGCTTGCGTTGGGACTGGGAATTCCGCTCTCTCCGGACACCATGGTTATTCTGGGAAATTTCATGGGAAAAACCGGCTTGTCAGGACTCGTCCTCTTGGCCGTTACCACAGCCCTGTTTATAGGCATTGCCCTGAACATGGCGCCCGGCCTGACTATTGGAACCGGGGCCCAGGCCTTTCTCCCCCTTGCCGTGAAAGGGTCGGCCGCTGTTTTCCTGTCCACTGGCATCCTGGTGTCCTCGGGGTTTGTTTTCAATGAGGTGTTCGTATACTGGTTTCCCAATTTCGGGTTTGCCTTTCTGTTGCTGGCCGTCATTTTCGTGATCCAGTCGTCCGGCACAGACACGGCGCTCAAATTCCAGATACTCTTTGTAGGACTTACGCTTGGCTGTTTTTTTTCCCTGATCCTTTCCGGCCTGATCCAATCCGGCACTGAGTCACCTCAAGCTCCGGGATCGGACCAGGGAAGTATGGCTCTTGCCCTGATGCTCTGGATCGGGTTCGACCTTGCCTGGTCAAGCCCGGGCCAAAACAGAAGCAAAACAACACCCGTCGCGGTAATTACCGGTGCAGGCTTGGTGTTTATTCTCTGGGGTCTGGTGTCCATTTCCCATGTCCCCCTGGAAAAGCTGGACGCCTCAAGTCTCCCCCATATGAAAACCGCAGACGCTCTCCTGGGGCAGACCGGCAGGTATATCATGGGAACGGCTGTTATTTTCGGCACCCTGTCCGCAGTCAACGCGCTTTTCCTGGCATGCGGCCATACTGCAGAGCAATTGGCGAGCCAGAACCTGCTCCCCCTTTGGACAAGAAAAACGGTTTTTATCCCCCTTGTCCTGTCCCTGACCATCGGCCTGATGATGGGGCTGGGAATGGCCGGCAGCGACGACCTGGAGCTCTGGATCCGGGCGGCTTTTCTGCTCTGGCTTATGACCTATGTCCGGCCGGGACGTTCTCCGGTGAAACTATTCCTGACAGCCATTCCGGCGACAGGCATGGCTTGGATCCTTTTTTCCGGAGACCGACCGGGGTTGACGATGTTATATATGATTATCATTTTGGGTCCAGGACTTGTCCCGGGTCTTATATTAAGCTTGACCTCAAAACCATCTAAAAAGAATCAAAGGAGTTTGCCATGAAAAAATCACTATGCCTTCTTGTTTACTTTGTCGTTCTCTCTTTGACTGCAACCTGGGCAACGGCCGCCCCGGTTTCCGTGGTCACCAAGGAAACCGTAAAAAACTGGATGAAAAGCGGTCCTGTCATTATACTGGATGCCCGCCAGGGCAGGGACTGGAAATCCTCGGAATTCAAAATCAAAGGAGCCGTCAGGGCGAATCCGGGCCAGCTTGCCATCTGGAAAAACCAATTTTCCAAGGACGAAAAAATCGTCCTCTACTGCGCATGACCCAATGAATATACCAGCGCCGGTCTGGCGCGAAAATTAGCCGCAGACGGATTTACCGACGTTCATGCCTTAAAAGGCGGATGGCGGGAGTGGTCCAGGGCAAAATTCCCCACAGAAGAAAAATAACCACCCTTCTCTGCCCCCGGAAAAATAAGATCCCGGGGACAGAGAAAAAACCTTGGCAAATTTGAATTATAAAGGACATTGGCCCTGATTATTCCAGGTTTTCACGGAAATGGTCATCTTGTAAAGCACCGTCAGAATAAATAGTCCCATGGCTGTTATCCCGGCAGAAATGACAAGTTCATGCAAACTGGGACAATACTCGGTCACATGGTGGAGGGGAGAGGGGACAAATCCCCCGGAAATCATCCCCAACCCCTTGTCAATCCATGTGCCCAGGAAAAGGCAGACACAGGCCATGGCCAGAAGAATCTCATTTTTACGAAATACGGGAATGAGAAGCAGGCTTCCGGCCGTCACCATAAGAAATACCGATGTCCACATCCAGGGCACCAATGCGCTTTTTCCATGGAGGCCGGCATAGAGATAGGTAAAATGGGCGGTATGGGAGGGAATGGCCGAATAAAAGACCACAAACACCTCGCAGATCATGAAAAACAGGTTGATACAGAGGCCGTAAGCCGCAATGACGGCCAGGGACTGAATGGCCTTTTTACCGGCATCAAAGGGAGTGAGGCGACCGATCACCATGGCCAGAAGAATGAGCAAAGCCGGTCCCGAGGCAAAGGCCGATGCCAGAAATCTTGGGGCCAAGATGGCTGTGAGCCAGAATCCCCGCCCCGGTAAACCGCAATAGATAAAAGCGGTCATTGTATGTATGGAAAAGGCCATGGGGATGGAAAGATAGACCAAAGGCTTTACCCAGCCCGGAGGGACTGTCCCGTTATGCTCGGCTTCCAGCACCTTCCATCCGATGATGATGTTCAGGATCAGATAGGCTGTCAAAACATTTCCGTCCCAGAATAGCATGGACCAGGGCGTGGGATATAAAAAAATATTCAGGGCCCGCATTGGCTGGCCCAGGTGGACCAGCAAATAGGTCAGGCACATGGCAATGGAAGCCACTGCAAGAAATTCACCCAGAATGGTGATCCGGCCAAATACCTTGTAATCATGAAGATAATATGGAAGTACCAGCATGACCCCACCTGCTGCCACCCCCACAAAAAAGGTCATCTGGGCCGTATAAAATCCCCAGGACACATCCCGGCTCTGACCGGTGACCATGAGTCCGTTCTCCCACTGATCCAGGTAAAACCCGAACCCCATTGCCATGACCAGGACCAGTGCTCCCATCCATATCCAGTAAGCCCGGCTTCCCTTAAACGCAAGTTCCAGCATATCCATATCCTTTCATTTAATATCCCCAGGCCTGGTAAACACAAATAAAACAGGCCCAATGGAAAATGATATAGATGTTGGGACTAAATTCAGACTAAATCAGGACTGTATGTGGAAAAAAATTAAACGCCTGCCGGCATCAGGGTGATTGCCGGGACATGATATCCCGGAAGAGGTTTCGGGTTTTGGTGCTCACCGGGCAGTCAATTTTTTCCATCTGCATATTACACCGCTCAAAACACCTGATCACCCGGTCATACTGCCCCCGGTGGGCGAACAATGACATAAGGGATTGGTACATGGCCTCGTCAAAAGGGTCTTCCTCAAGACAGGCCTGGGTCCACTTCAGAATCCCGCCTGCGTCCTCCCGGTCCCGGCAGTGCCGGATCAGCTGCTTGAGAATCCGATAATATTCCAGGGCCAGTTCCTCCCTTTTCCGGATACACCAGTCTTCGTAAAGGGTGTCTTCAAGAAAGGGCCCCCCATAGCTCGCCACGGCCGCCAGGCAATGCCGCTCTCCGGCGCCGGGGTCTGTCTTTTCCTTGAGGCGGGCTGCCCGGGCATGGGCAAGAAATGTGTCCAGGTCTGATTCCCCGCCAGGCCCCAGGCTGAGCCGGTACTGGTCGCGGCGGCGAAGGATATAGGCGGACCTGGATCTGGGGGGCAGGTGAGGTTCCAGTATTTTTCGCAGCCGGCTGGTGGCCACATTGAACCGCTTGCCTGTCCTGGAAAAATCCTGCTCCGGCCACATCACCTCAACCAGGAGTTCCTTGGGAAGATAGCCTTTGTCCCGGTGGGCGGCCAGGTACTTGAACAGGAGCAGGGATTTGGCATGGGACCAGTCGTCCCGGTGGATCTCCCGGTCTCCCACAGACAATTGAAACGGCCCCATCAGATTAAGTGTCAGCCCCGGAACAGACTTTTTTTCCGTGATTCCAGGCAACCTGACACAGCCCTCCACCCACTTGTCCCATCCGGATTTTTGTCCGGCTTCCCGGATACGGTTAAGTTGTAGACCATCTGCCCCATGCTCAGCCTCGCCCAGGGCCATCCGGCATTTTACCGCCAGAAGCCCGGCCAGGCTCTGGTAATGGATGGCCCGGGCCAGGGGACGTTCGAGGGAAACCAGGAGATCCAGGGCTTTACGGTATTCTCTTTGGAAGACAAGCAGGCGGGCCCGGGTCAGCTTGATGATGGACCGGGGAAAATCAATCCCCCGGTCTTTGATGGCCCCAAGGGCCTTATCCACAAAATCACCCGCCTCTGACAGACGGTGCTGTTTGATGTACAGACGGGCCAGAAGATTCAGGGCATTGGCCTGGCCCCAGCGGTTTCCGGGCCCTTCGAAAATCTCCAGCCCCTGACGGGCCAGTTTTTCGGCCTCGTTCCATTGGCCAAGTCCCATACAGTTTTCCGCCCATGCCAGATATATCCATCCCTTTTGACTGTCCCTGAGATGAATCTTTTCAGCGGCCCTGATCCCCTCCCGGGCATGGGCCAGCCCTTGCTCATACCGGCCCAGGTAATAGTCGGCAGCAGCGCTCTGGTAGCAGGCCAGTGGCAGGCAGGCGGCAAGTTGCGTCTGCCCGATCTCCCTTATCAGCCAGTCATTGAGCCTGGAAGAGGCTTTCAGTTCTCCTGTGATATAATGCCGGTAGGTCACCGAAGTATTGATGAGGATAAGCGCGGCCCTGCGCTCAAATTCAGGATAGAGATCCACCTCATCCCTGGCCCTGTTCTCATAGGATTTGGAGAGTCCAATCTCCCCCAATACCCCTGTAAAAAAAATCAAATAGGTCATCACCAGGATATAGGTGGGTGATTCCGGACGGATATCCTCCAGCACCTGCTCCATGAGCCCTTTGGCCTCGGGAATGCATCCCGTATAATAGTATTGGGCGCCCAGGTCAGCCAGGCATTTTATTGCCTGGTCCGGCTCCCCTCTTTCCATGAAAATCCCACGGGCTGTCTTAAGGCTTTCAATGGCCTTGTCCGGCCTCCCGTAATAGGAATACTGCTTGGCTTCCATGAACAGAATCTGGGGGTGGGATTCCCGCTCCCGGGCCGGGATCCTGTCCAGGCATTCTTTGACAAAAGGCATCTTGCCTTTGAGCAGAAACTGAACTTCCAGGGCTTCCAGCATACCGGCGGCAGTCTCATAATCCCCGGCCTCTATATAATGCTGAAGGGCCAAAGGATGCTGAGATTCTGCCAGAATCCCTGCTGCGGCCAGGTGAATTTGGCATACCTCATCCCGACCCAGGAGTCCATCCGCCTTTGCCCGCAAAAAATCCCTGAGCAGGTGATGATAGTAAAACCCGGTTTCATCCCCGTCCACGGGAAAGACCATGAGATGATCTGCCATCATTTCCCGGAAAATCCGTCCGGAGTCCTGAATTCCCAGGACCTGGTCACAAAGATCCGTATCCATGATATCCAGAAGGGCGGTCTTTACCATAAACGCTTTCCGTTCCGGTGCCTGAAATTCAAATATATTTTCTTCCAGATAATTGAACACATGGGTCCGTGATCCCGGAAGGCGGCCCAGATCTTTACCAATCTTTTGAAAGGGATCTTGTTTCATGGCACATGAGAACAACACCAGCCCAGCGGCCCAGCCCCGGGTTTTACTCTGTATCACCCCAAGGTCGGCTTCATCCAGATCCCGGTTTTCCCCATGGCTGATCCGGGAAAAAAAGTTCCGGGTCTCCTGCCCGTTAAAGGCCAGATCCCCTTCATGAATATCCATAACCTGCCGGCTTGCCCTGAGACGCGACACCTTTAACCCGGGCTCCTTCCGGCTGATAAGGATGAGGGCCATCTCCCGGGGCATGCGTTCCAGGATAAACTCCACCACCCGGTTTATCCCTTCATCCACCAGGTGGTAATCGTCCAATACCATAATGACGGGCCCGGAAAGGCCGGCATCCAGGGCAGCCATCCATTTTAAAAGCCAGGGCCACCGGTTTGGAGGCGGCATGGAAGGAGAAGGCGGTTGGGGAAAATTAAGATCAGCACCTGATAAAACATCTTCCAGGGCTTTTGTAAGATAGGTCATAAACAGGGAAAAATCCCGGTCAAATCCATCCAGGCGGTACCAAACGGGCAGGGCATCTGAAGCTTCCAGCACCTGGGCTGCCAGGGTGGTTTTTCCAAACCCGGCCCCGGCAATGATCTGGATCAGCTTTACATGGGGGGCAACCAAAGGCCGGACCAGCCTGTCCCGGTCCAGGGTATTGCCCGATGCCGGTCTGATTAATTTGGACCCGAGAAGTGTCATGGCCCGGTTATAGGATATTCCGTCCCGGGTTTCAATAAAGATAAAAGGGCCATGGCCGGCAAACACCTCAACCGGCCATGGCCTTTTATGTCCCGAGCCGGGGCACCAGGATTGTCCCGGCCCGGGAATACCGGATCAGAAAGGCTGTTTCGGACACCCGGTATATTTTCCCGGGGATGGCACACCCCGGGAAAAATTCATCCTTTTAGGAACCAAAGGAGAGTTCAGGCATATCAACCACTGCCGAATCCATAGCTTTGATGGCATCCATTTTGCCGTTGGTCACCGGCAGGATGGACTGGATAAAATACCGGGCCGTGGTAAGCTGCCCCTGGTAGAATGCCGCTTCCTTATTCTTTTCCAGGAATGCCGCCAGATCCGCTCCCGTCTTTTCCTTGGTCAGTTTTGCCAGGGGTGCCACGGCAATGGTGGCCCGCCAGAGCAGCATCCAGGCCGCCACCACATCCCCCATGACATCCAAAAAGGGGCAGGCATGGGCAAAGGCGGTTTTGAATTTTTCCGACATGGCGGTCACTCCTAAGTGCTGGGCCGTTTCTGTTAGCCGGCTCACACAGGCTTCCAGGTTGTTGGCCATCTCTCCTAAGGCCGGGACTTCCCGGGCATCATTAATGGTTCCAGTAATTTCTCCCACCAGGTCCATGAAGACCTTGCCCTTGTTCATACCCAGTTTCCGTCCCAGAAGATCCATGGCCTGGATCCCGTTGGTCCCTTCGTAAATGGGGGCGATCCTTGCATCCCTGAGCAGCTGTTCCACCGGAAAATCCTTGGTATATCCGTATCCGCCAAAGACCTGAATCCCCTGGGAACAGACCTCCACCCCCCGATCCGTGCAATAGGCCTTAAGAATAGGGGTTAACAGGTCCAGCAGGCCTTTATGATAGGCTTTTTCTTTTTCGTCCGTCAGCAGTTCCTCTTTTTCCACCAGGGAAATCCCATAATAAATCATGGACCGCATGGCCTCTACATGGGCCTTCATCCAGATCAGCATCCGCCGCACATCCGGGTGGCGGATGATGTTGACCTGAGGGGCATCCTGGTCCAGGGCATTTTCCAGGGCCCGGCCCTGAAGACGTTCCCGGGCATAGCCCAGGGCATGGCTGTAGGAGGCAGAGGCGCAGTTGAGGCCGATGGCCGCAACCATGAGCCTTGCATCGTTCATCATCAGGAACATCACCTTCATGCCCTTATTTTCCTCACCTAGAAGCAGTCCTCTGCAGTTTCCCTTGGACCCGTAGGTCAAACTGCAGGTGGCAGACCCGTGGATGCCCATCTTTTCTTCAATGCCTGTGCAGACAATGTCATTGTCATCCCCCAGACTGCCGTCTTCGTTCACCCAGATCTTGGGAACGATGAACAGGGAAATCCCCTTGGTGCCGGCCGGGGCCCCTTCAATACGGGCAAGAACCGGGTGAATGATATTGTCGGTGAGGTCCTGCTCCCCTGAGGTAATGAATATCTTATTTCCGGTGATGGAGTAGGTGCCATCCTCATTTTTCACGGCCGTGGTGGTCAGGGCTCCCACATCGGATCCGGCCGAAGGCTCGGTAAGGTCCATGGTGCCGCCCCACTCGCCTGTGTACATTTTTTTTAAAAAGAGTTTTTTCTGAAGCTCCGTGCCGAAGACCTCTATCATCCGGCCGGCGGCATGGCCTTCAAACCCGTACAGGCCAAAGGCGTAGTTGGCCCCGCAAAGATACTCGGATGCGGCCGTGGCGACCATGGCGGGCAGGCCCTGGCCCCCCAGCTCGGGGTCTGCGGTCATGGCGGTCCATTCCCCTTCCACAAAGAGTTTGTAGGGCTTTTTAAAGCATTCGGGCACACGGACCTGGCCTTTATCAAAGACAGCCCCCACTTCATCTGATTCTGCAAAGGTGGGCAAAATTTCCTTGATGGCCAGTTTCCGGGCCTCGGAAATGATCATGTCAAAGGTCTTTTTATTAAAATCCTCGTATTTTTCATGGTCACAAATATCCTGGATCTTAAACTGCTCATACAATACAAAATCAATATCACGCCGGTCAGCAATTTGATGGGTCATGGTCCACTCCTTAGATTATCTTTTCCTGGTGAAATGTTCTTATCTCATCCCGGGAATAGCCCAGGCCCGACAGAATATCTTCAGTGCTCTGACCGAAGGACTCCGGCGGGGTCCTGACCTGTCCCGGTGTATGGCTCAGTTTCACGGGTACACCGATTGTCTGTGTACCGTCCGGCAGGTCTGTCACCATCTCCCTTTCCCGGTACAGGTCTCCTGCCATGGCTTCTTTCATGGTTTTAACGATGGAGCAGCAGACGTCGGCCTTTTCCAGAACCTCCTGCCAATGGCCGGCAGACCGGCTTGCAAACACATCCCCCAGCCGGGAGATGATCTCCTCCCGCCGGGTCTCGTCATATTGAAGGGGGATATAATCCTGGACATCCAGAAGGGTGCACAGCCGCTTCCAGAACACGGCCTCCACCGCTCCCAGGGCCAAATACTTCCCGTCCAAGGTTGCATAGGTGTTATAACAGGCATACCGGTGGGAGAGAATGGTCTGGCCCCGCTGCTGGGCCATGCCGAAAAGCCCTGTAAAAAACTGGGGTAAAATCAGGAATCCTGCCACCCCGTCGGTCATGGAGATATCGATGTACTGACCCTTGCCGGTATTGTTCCGGGAGACCAGGGCCAGGAGAATGCCGATGGCCGCATTCATGGCGCCGCCTGCAATATCTGCGATCTGCACCCCGGGAATGGAGGGGGGCTGGTCCGGATTTCCCATAAGATCCAGGATACCGGATTCACTGATATAATTCACGTCGTGGCCCACCCGGTCCTTCATGGGACCGGTCTGACCGAATCCGGTGATGGAACAATAAACAATCCCGGGGTTTACCGCCTGTACCGCTTCATAATCCACCCCCAGACGTTTCACCACCCCGGGGCGGAACCCTTCCAGGATCACATCGGCATCCCGGGCCAGCTTAAAAAAAATTTCTTTGCCCTTTTCGGTTTTCAGGTTCAAAGACATATGCCGCTTATTCCGGTTCACCCCGTTGAAAAAAATCTCCCCTGTTTCCTTTGTCCCGTCTTCCACGGCAACGACCTGGGCCCCGTGGTCGGCCAGGATCATGGAGCAGAACGGCCCGGGCAGTAGCCTGGACAGATCCAGGACCTTGATTCCGGCCAGGGCGCCCTGTGTACCCGCTTTATCATCCATAAACGCCTCTTAATATTTCCGCAGTTGATAAAAGCCCTGGGTCACGGCCACCACATTCCCGCCGCCGTCAACCAGCTCCCCGTCCAGGGTAAAATTCGCCTTACCCTCTTCCTCGGCCACTTTTTCCAGGCGGCCCGCCTCAGCCTTTTCCATGGCAATCTCAATGGTCACATCCGTGGCCGCGGGCTTTACAAATTTAATATTCATCTCCTTGACCACGGGATAATAACGGGCCGCATCAAAGGTGGTAAAAACCAGGATGCCTCCGGGCACCTCGGCCAGTGTGAACAGGGCGCCGGCCCAGACCGTGCCCAGATGATTTTCATTGCCCTCCATGGGCAGCATGAGTTTGACCTTATTGGGTTCCAGGGACAGGACTTTGAGCCCCATGTTCCGTAAAAAATCAAATTTGGTTTCCACAAGCTCTTTCAATTCCGTCATTTCCATAACTTATAACCCCATGGTCTTGGCAATAATGGTTTTCATGATCTCATTGGTGCCCGCAAAAATTGAAGTCACCCTTGCATCCCGGAACATCCGGGTCAGCTCATGGCTTTCCATGGCCGCCTCGGATCCCATGATATCCATGCACCTGGAGGACAGGAGTTTTGTCATTTCCGTCATCCGGTATTTGGCCATGGAAGTCTCCTTGATCACCTGCTTACCGGCCATGTGGTCATTGAGCAGGACATAGGCGAAATTTTTCTGGATCTCCACCTCCGTGGCCATCTCCACCAGGGCAAACTGGACAGATTGGTATTTGCTTAAGGGCTTGCCGTTCCGGGTCCGGGTCTGGCAAAATTCCATGGCCTGCTTGAGCATGGCTTCGGTGCCGAACACCCCGCCCACGGCGCAGACCAGCCGTTCCTGCTGGAGTTTGCCCATGAGCATGAGAAAGCCGTCCCCTGCATTGCCCAGACGGTTGGCCACAGGAATCCTACAGTCTGAAAAGAAAAGCTCTGCCGTATCCTGGCTGGCCCATCCCATTTTCTCAAAGGGTTTACCCTTGGTAAATCCCGGAGTACCGTCTTCCACAAGATAGAGGGAAATGGCCTGGTGACGGTTTTCAACATCAGGATTCCGGGCCGCCAGGACCACAAGATCGCAGTTGACCCCGTTGGAAATAAAGGTCTTGGACCCGTTGAGAATGATCTCATCCCCGTCCAGTTCTGCCGTGGTTTCCATGGCCGCCACATCTGAGCCCGCCCCGGGTTCGGTCATGGCCACTGCCGTGATAATGTCTCCAGAGGCACATCCGGGCAGATAGGCCTGTTTCTGGGCTTCACTGCCGAAGGAATGTACATAGGGCACCACGATATCGCTGTGCAGCCCCACGGCAAGGCCCGTAAAATTAATCTTGGCCACCTCCTCCCATACGATCACGGAGTATAGGAAATCCAGGCCCGGTCCCCCATAGTCCTTTGAAAGCCAGGGGCAGAGGAATCCGTTTTTCCCCATGGCCTGCCACATGGATTTAGGGGTGAGATGGTCTGCTTCGCATTGGTCGATCAGGGGCACCACTTCCTTTGCAAGCAAGGCGGCCAGACGTTCTCTGTAGGCATGGTGGTCGTCGGTAAACTTTAAAATTTCCATATCCCTTCCCCTATTTGATGTTTCCGATGGCAGCCTGGGCAATAATATCCAGGCGCAGATCCGGGTTTGAACAAAACAGTCTTAAAAATTTGGCATCCCTGTAAAAATGCTCTACCTCGCCTTCATGCATATATCCGTATCCCCCGTGGATCTGGATGGCCTCGTCCGCCACCTCTTCGGCGGCCCGGCAGGCATATTCCATGGCCATGGCCGGCAGCACCCCCGCCTTATTCTTATTGTCATAAGCCCGGGCCGCCCCATAGGCAATGCCCCGGGCCAGCTCTATCTTCAGGGCCATGTCAGCAATTTTATGGCGAAGGCTCTGGAATACGGCAATTTTGCGGCCAAACTGCTCCCGCTGCTTGGCATAGGCCAGGGTCCGGTCCATGGCCCCCTGGGCGATGCCCAGGGCCATGCCCGCATTGACCAGCCGGGCCTGGTCCAGAAAGCTTTCAACCAACTTCAGGCCTTTGCCCGGTTTTCCCAGGACCTGGCCCTCATCTACCCGAACACCGTCAAATTCGAGATCGGCCCAGGGGGTCATGGTGTTGCCCAGCTTCCGGGCCATGGGGATGACGGTGAGGCCGGGGGTGTCCTTGTCCACCAGAATGACCACACCACCCGCTTGGTCTTCGGTTTCACAGAGCACCGGAAAAAAGGCTGCATCCGGACCATTGGCCACCCAGGTCTTTTTGCCTGTGACCACCCATTGGTCCCCGTCCTTAACGGCCCGGGTTTCGAGCCCTGTGAGGTCATACCCCCGTTCCGGCTCAAAAAAGGCCCCACCGCACAAGGCCTCGCCCAATGCCAGGGGTTCCAGATATCTTGACTTTAGCTCTTTTGTGCCCGCATCCATGACCAGTTCACCGGCAAATCCCGCAAGCACAATGGCCATGCCGCAGGAAGAATCCTTCCGGCAGAAGGCTTCGGCCGTGAGCAGGGTATCAAAGAGGCCCAGGCCCCCGCCTGAGAAGTCTTCTTCAAAGTGAAGGCCTATAAAGCCCAGGTCCGCAGCCTTTTCCCAGATCTTTTTCGGAAACTCGCCTGCCTTTTCCAGTTCCAGGAGGTCATCCTTGTCAAATTCACCCCGCGCAAACTCCCAGGCTGCTTTCTGGATCTGCTTTTGGGATCTGTCCAGTTCAAAGGTCATAGCGCAATTACTTCCTTTCTATGGATCGGCTCCAAAATTACGTATCTTTTGTTTTAAAAATACCCCTTTAAGGGGTTTTGGAAACAAATTAGGTCAAGTTATTTTGTAACGATTCCTATTTTTGATAAAATGTCCTGTCTTAAATTTTTCTTGAGCACCTTGCCCACAGGATTCCTGGGGATCATCTCCACCACTTCCAGGCGTTCGGGGTGCTTATATTTGGCCACGCCCTCTCCTTCCAGAAAGGTGACCAACTCTTCCAGGCTCAGTTCCTGGTCCGGTGCAGGTACCACATAGACACACATCCGCTCCCCCAGATTTTCGTCAGGCATACCCACCACGGCGACATCCTGGGCTTTGGGATGGGCCATGAGGTAATTTTCAATCTCCTGGGAGCTGATATTGAATCCCCCCCGGATGATGATATCCTTGGCCCGTTCGTAAAAGGATATACAATCGTTTTCCTCAACCCTGAAGATGTCTCCGGTCCTCAGGAATCCATCCTCGGTAAAGGCGTCTTTATTAATTTCAGGAGCCTTATAATACCCGGCCATCACCCCCGGTCCCTTGTAGACCAATTCCCCCACTTCTCCGATCTGGGTGACTTCATTTCCCAGGGGGTCAACAAGTTTGGCAATGAGGTATTTGGAGGCAACGGTCTTCCACTCAACCCCCTTTTTCCCGTAATGGGGAAAAGAAGTGGCCCTAAGTTCCATATTGGGCACATCCTCTATGCCGGAGATAAATCCGGTGCCCTCGTTCTGGCCCCAGATATTGCCGATGTCTATGTCCCAGCGCTTTTTGAATTCCTGCATGGTCCAGACAGAAGGCGGGGCCGAGCCCAGGGTAATGGTCCGAAAGGAGCTTAAGTCAAACTGGTCCACGGCCGGATGCTTTGCGATCATATTGGCCACCGCCGGTACCAACAGGGTGTAATTGGGCTTTTCCGTCATGATCTGCTGCATGAAGGCTTGCGGGTCAAAGGGGTGATGGAGGACCAGGGTTCCCCCCAGCACGGCCCAGGGAATCAATATGGTACCCACGGCCCCCATATTGACCAAAGGTCCTGCCGTGAGCATGACATCCCCGGCCTTCATGCCCGCGGCATCCTGGATCAGGGCCATACCGGCCCAGTTGTTATGGCTCAGGGGACAGCCCTTGGACCGGGCCTCGGTGCCCGAGGTCCAGCAGATGGTAAAAATGTCGTTGGCATCCACATGGATATCATCCAGGGGGGTATGAGATTCTTTTTTACTCATGTCGCGCAGGGCCTGGAGGTTCAGCACATGGGCCAGACAGGGATACGCTTTTGCCAGTTTCTTACCCATGTCCATGTGGCCGAACCCGTTGAATTCGTCCAGGGTGATAAAGACCTTGGCCTCTGTCTGGGCCGCGATATACCCCAACTCCGCCTCCCGCCAGAGCACCGGCGTAGGCGAAATAATCCCCCCGGCCTTGGACACGGCAAAGTAAAGCATTGCAAGTTCCCAGGAGTTGGGCAGCTGAACCATGACCACATCATCTTTTACCAATCCCAGGTCTTTCAGGCCTTTGGCCGTGTTGTCCACAGCAGACTGAAATTGGGCATAGGTGAGGCGCTCGGGATCGAATCCGTTGAGATCTTTTCGGTTAGGCGGATCGGCAATACAGATCTTGTCCGGATCATTTTCAACATGGACGGCCAGGCGGTCCATCAGGGTCAGATCTGAATAGACCCCGGCTTGGGTATAATGGTCGATTGTTTCCCTGGATGCTAAAATCATGGTTCCCCCCTTCTCGGTTTAAGGTTAGGAATCGTTACAAAATAACTTGATCTAAACTGTCTCCAAAACCCCTTAAACGGGTATTTTGAAAACAAAAGATCAAGTATTTTTGGAGCCGATCCTTAGCTCATATAAAACTGACCATACGCTTTACGTATCTCTTGTTTGTAGAATTTACCCACACTGGTCTTGGGGATCTCATCCACAAACAGAATTTCATCGGGAAATTGCCATTTTGCAAATTTTTCAGCCAGATGGCCGTACAGTCCATCCTTGATTTTATCCGGCTCGGTCTTGACCCATTTGTGCAATACCACCAGGGCCAGGGGCCTTTCTTCCCACTTGGGGTGCTCAATGCCCACCACGGCGGCTTCAAGCACATCCTTGTGGCACATGAGTTCATTTTCCAGGTCAATGGAAGAGATCCATTCCCCACCGCTTTTGATGAGATCCTTGAACCGGTCACTGATCTTGAGGTATCCGTTTTCGTCCAGAGTCCCCCCGTCTCCGCTCCGCCAGAATCCGTTTTCAAAGGCCTCTTCATTCCGCTGGTCATTATAGTAGGACCGGGTGATCCAGGGGCCTCGAACCAGGATCTCCCCAATGGTCTTCCCGTCCCTGGGCACGGCTTCACCGTTTTCATCCACCACCCTGAAATCAAGTCCCGCCATGGGCAGACCCTGCTTTTTCTTATGTTCCCACTGCGCGTCCATGGGCAGGGATGCAAGTTCGGGCTTCATGAGGTTGGCCGTTACCACAGGCGTTGCTTCGGTGGCACCGTAGGCATGGATGATCTCGGCTTTTCCCAGGTCCCAAAATCCTCTCATGAGATCCAGGGAGGGTTCCGTGGCCCCTGAAAACATCCGCAGCCCAGTAAAATCAGGTTTTTCTGGCAGGGTTCTGATGTATTCCAGCATGGGCAGAAAAATGGCCGGGGCCCCGCCGGTGACCGTGACTTTTTCCGAAATCATCAGGTCAACCAGGATATTGGTGGTTTCCGCCGTGTACACCCCGGGAAAGACCAGCTTGGTACCGGTCATGGTCGCAATAAAAAAGAACCCCCAGCCATGGCAGTGGAACATGGGCACCATCTGCATGATCACATCCCGCAGCCCCACCTGCAGGCCGGCAACGGCCACCATGGTGTGCATATACATGGCCCTGTGGGAATAATAGACTCCCTTGGGCTTTCCTGTGGTGCCGGAAGTATAACAGGCCCCATAGGCGGAGGTTTCATCAATCATGGCCCATTCACGGCCCCCGGGGGCCGAAGATAAAATCTCTTCATAGCCCCGTCTTGGAGACAGGGATGTGGGCACCTGATCCACTGGTTTTTCAGATATGATGCAATACCCTTTTACCTGATCCAGTTTGGCGGCAATGGGTTCGATGAGGGGGCACATGAGTTCGGTGACAAAGAGAAAACAGGCCCCGCTGTGGTTGATTACATAGGCCCTGTCCGTCATGGATATCCTGGGATTGATCTGGACCAGCACCGCGCCCATGCCGGAAACCGCAAAATACAATTCATAGAAAAAACGGGTGTTCCACTCCAGGACCCCCACCCGGTCTCCGGGACGAATCCCCAGGTTTTCCAGGGCGTTGGCAAGCTTTTTCACCCGCTCATAGGCTGCCTTGTAATTATACCGGAACAGGCTGCCGTCCAGGTTCCTGTCCACAATTTGTGTGTCCGGGAAAAAGTTAGCCGCATGCCTGAGCATGGTAATGGTATTGAGCTGAAAATCATCTCCCGAGGTCGAGGGAAATCCCTTGATCATGGTTCTGTCCATTCTGCCCTCCCATATGTCACGCTGAGTTCAGTTAATCCCCTGCCCGGCCTGTAATCTTCAGGCTCAGGCCGGGCAAGGGTGTCTAATCTTCGTATTTACCGACAATAGAAATACTGCACACGTTGGAGCTGGGAAACCCGCCCAGATTATGGGTCAGACCCAGTTTTGGGTTGTCCAGCTGACGGTCCCCTGCCCGGCCGTTAAGCTGGAGATACATTTCATATAGCATGCGCAAACCCGATGCACCGATGGGATGGCCGAAACACTTGAGCCCCCCGTCAATCTGGCAGGGCACACCGCCGTCACTATCGTAGAACCCGTCCAAAATGTCGTTGACGGCCCGTCCCCGTTCGGAGATGTGAAGGTCCTCCATGGTGACAAGCTCGGTGATGGAAAAGCAGTCATGGACCTCCATCATGGAGATCTCTTCTCTGGGATTGGTGATGCCGGCTTCCTTATAGGCTTTTTCACTGCACCGGGTGGTGGTCATGAAATGATCCCCGTCCCAGTCGTTATAGGCCATTTCTTCGCCGGAGCTTAAGGCCAGCTGAAGCGCTTTCACGGATACGAAATCGGTCTTTCCCAGTTTTTTAGCGATCTCTGGGGTGGTGACGATGGCGCAGGCAGAACCGTCGCTGACGCCGCAGCAGTCAAACAACCCCAGGGGATGGGCAATGATGGGGGAATTCATGACCTGGTCCATGGTCACTTCCTTCCTGAGATGGGCCTTGGGATTTTTCACCCCATTGGCATGGCTCTTGGTGGAAATATGGGCCATGGCCCGTTTGATGTCCTTGTCATCCACCTTATACTTGGCCCCGTAGGCAGAGGCCAGCTGGGCAAAACTGCCCGGAGCAGTCATGTTGGGATACCACTGCCAGGTCAGGCTGCCGGCATTGGAACCGGTGAAGCTGGGCAGTCCGCCAAACCCCGTGTCTTTAAGTTTTTCCACCCCTAAGGCCAGGCAGATGTCATAGGCTCCGGAGGCCACACCATAACAGGCGCCTCTGAAGGCTTCACTGCCTGTGGCGCAATAGTTTTCCACTCTCGTTGCCGGGATAAAGGGCAGGCGCAGGGTCGTGCTCAGGGAGACCGCGCTTTTGCCCACAGAGCCCTCGTCAAAACAGGTGCCGAACCAGGCCGCCTCAATCTCGTTCTTTTCAATGCCGGCATCGGCCAGGCATTCCATAAAAGATTCCACCATGAGTTCTTCGGCACCCACATCCCAGCGCTCGCCGAATTTGGTGCATCCCATACCGATAATTGCAACTTTATCTCTTATTCCTGTGGCCATGAGAGCCTCCTTAAATCCGGACATTTCACGAAAATTGAATTTTGCCCGGAATATTTTATTATTTTCAATCAGTTAATCTAAACACTTTATCTTTTCCAAAAATAAAAATTGTATTTCAATTTTCACCTTACAGGCGAGCCGAATTCACTTTATCTGCTGCGCTGCGGCCCGCTTGCGGTAAACGATTACAGCTTCGCGTCCCGCAACTTTCAGCTAAAGCAAATTCAACTCGTGAAAGGTCCGGATCAACTGATCTTAAACAGCTTTTCGATGAGTTGGGATTTCATGATATCCCCTTCAATAGTCAATTTGCCCGATGTATAGGCCTGCATGGGGGGCAGGGCTCCGGTCATCATATCGGTGAACGGGCCAGCCTCCATCTTGAGGATACAGCCGGCATTTGGGTGCTGGCCTTCACTGATCTCACAGGTTTTATCTTTAATCACACAGGCATAGTCCCCGCCGCCTTCAATATTAAATTGGAAGACGACATCCACGCCCGTGGCGGCTTCGGGATCAAAGTTTGCTCCCATCTGTTTAAAGATTTCATCCAGGTTAGCACCCGAACCACCCGAAGAGTCATCTTTCCCACCGGCATCAGGTTTGGGCGGATTGAGGATGGCACCCAATGCCGCATTGATCTCCTGGTATTCCTGGGCCCCTTCCAGGGAGTTGATTTTGTCCCAGTTTTCCAGAATCATCTCCGGTGTGGGCGGGACTTTGCCCTCTCCCAGCATCACCGAAGGCCCGGTGACCACGGCAGCCTTGTTGAAATACCCCATGCCAGCATTGATAATTGCACCGGTTTGTTCACACTGGTCCGAGGCCAGGTAAAGGACCACAGGGGCCACAAATTCGGGTTTCATCTTTTCAAGCAGATCCGGAGGCAATATATCTTCGGTCAATCTGGACGCGGCCATGGGGGCCACGGTATTTGTTTTGACATTGTACTTGGCCCCTTCGATCTTCAGGGTATTCATCAGACCCACAATGCCCATCTTGGCGGCGGAGTAATTGGTCTGGCCGAAGTTGCCGTAAAGACCGGCTGCCGAAGTGGTCATGATGATCCTGCCGAACCCCTTTTCCTTCATGATGGGGAAGGCGTGGCGGGTCACATGATAAGAGCCGTTGAGATGGACATCCAGAACCGTGGACCAGTTCTCAGGTTCCATTTTCAAAAAACTCTTGTCCCTGAGAATGCCGGCGTTGTTGATGAGGATATCCACACTGCCAAAGGTGTCCACGGCGGTTTTCACTATATTTTCACCGCCTTGGGATGTGGCCACATTATCAAAATTGGCAACAGCCTTGCCACCCAGGGCCGTAATCTCGTCCACCACCTTCTGGGCCGGGGCGGATGAGCCTGCACCGGAACCGTCTCTGGCTCCTCCTAAGTCATTGACCACCACAGCGGCACCCCGCTTGGCCAGTTCCAGGGCATAGACCCGGCCAAGGCCCGCACCGGCACCGGTGACAATTGCGGTGCGGCCTGAGAAATCAAGGTCGGCGGGCCGGTCAGCGGCCCCCGGCACAGGCACGGCCTTCCAGAAGTAATTGACCATGCCCCTGTCCTTGTCTACGTTCTTGCGCTTGAACTCCATGGTCATGGGCAGGCCCACTCTCAGCTCCTCCTGGGTGCAGTCCGTAAAATCGGCAAAAATCCGCCCCCCCCCTTCAAACTGTACCATTCCATACATGGCCGGAGGCTCCACGGATACGGCCAGCATGTCTGCGGTAAAGGTTTTAATCTTTACCGGGATATCGGCAAACTCAAACTCTTCCTGGCTGTATACCTCTCCGCAGGACGGATTGACACAGATATCCATCTTAGGATACTGGGGAGTCCCGCATTTGGTGCATTTCCCGCCCACAAGCCCCAGGATCATCTTGTTCTTCCGGTAGAGCACGGTCATGGCGGTCTGGGAGGGGGACTCGGCCCGGATGCCCATTTCCGTCTGCATCAGGTTCCTGAACTTCAGGTATTTATTATAATTATCCAAAGATTTTTTATTTTCAATGTGCCCGGCAAATCCCTTGCGGGGAGCCAGATTCAGGATATTATCCGTGACCTTAAAGTAAAGGGCATTGGCGCCCTGGCCATATCCGGCCACAAGGATACGGTCTCCAGGCTTTGCCTTTTCCAGGGCCGATACCAGCATCACAAAGGGGTGGGCCGTGCCGGTTTCCCCGCAGACCTCATGGAGGTTGTCCACCAGCTTTTCAGCGGCCCCCAGTTTTTTGGCTATCTTTTTATGGTCACCCTTAAAAAAACAGGGATAGACCAGGGTATCCACATCTTCCATGCTGATGTTCAGCTTGTCCAAAAGCCCGTTGATGACCTGTGGCATGATCTTGCCGTAGCCCTCGTCCCGGGTCCACCGCTCTTCCCAATAATAATCAAAATCATTGAGAGACCCCCGGTAATGGTCCACAAAATCTGCGGACACGGAATAGGATCCCAAAAATTCGGCAATGACATTCTCATCACCCACGTTCAGGGCCGCGGCCCCGTCTCCGAACCACATTTCATAAAAATAAGCGGACTTGGTTTCCCTCTTGTCCGAGGCGGCCACCATGATATTTTTGCGTTCTCCGCTCTTTATGCCTTCCAGGGCCGTGATCAAAGCGGTTGTGGAAACTTTCTGGGAGGAGGTGAAATCCGTGGAAATCATCTCCTCTTTCAGGTTCAGGGCCGCGCCCACCACGCCGGCGTTCTGCCGGTCGGAAAAAGGCAGGGTGGTGGAGGCCAGATATAAGGCGTCCAACTGTGACTTGTCCATACCCTTCAGACAGTCACGGGCAGCCGCAACTGCCATGGTTAATGCATCTTCGTCCCAGTTGCAAATGGAGCGCTCCCCCTGGGATACTGCCATGATGGCCGGTGCAAACCAGCCCATGGCCTGGACAATTGAAGACCGGTTCAGTCTCAACCGCGGAATATAAGCGCCGTATGAAGTAATGCCTATCATCGTGAGATTTCCTCCTTAAATCTTAAATTACCAGCTAAGGATCGGCTCCAAAATTACGTATCTTTTGTTTTCAAAAGACCCGCCGCTTTAAGCAGTAGGAATTTTTGTAAAAAATACCCATTTAAGGGGCTTTAAAAACAATTCAGATCAAGTTATTTTGTAACGATTCCTAACTAGAATATCTATTTGGCCGTAAACTGGGCCATGACATCACCCACCAGATCATTAAGCTGGACATATGGCTTGGCCCCTTCCATGGACATCACCCCGCCCAATGCCTGCATCACATCCTCGGGCGTGGGGATATCTTTTCCATTCCCAACCACGGCCCCTGGTCCTGTGACCACTGCGGCCCGGTTAAAGCACCCGGCTCCCACATTGTATATGTGGCCGCTCACAGGACATTCCTCAGAACAGAGGAGCAAAGTCATGGGTGAGACAAACTCCGGCTGGAGTTTGGCAAAAAGATCCGGGGGCATCACATCTTCGGTGAGCCTGGAGGCTGCCAGGGGGGCCACGGTGTTGACTTTGACGTCATATTTTCCCCCTTCCAGTTTCAGGGAGTTCATCAGCCCGGTAAGGGCCAGCTTGGCCGCGGAATAGTTGGTCTGGCCAAAATTGCCGTAAAGGCCGGCCGCGGAAGCCGTAAAGATTATCCTGCCGTAACCCTTGTTTTTCATGATCTCAAAGGCCGGCTTGGTGACGTTGTAGGCTCCGTGGAGATGGACGGCAAGAACAGCCTGCCAGTTGTCCTCGGTCATTTTGACAAAGCTCTTGTCCCTGAGGATGCCGGCATTGTTAATAAGGATATCGATGGTACCGAAGGCATCAACCGCCGTTTTAACGATATTCTGTCCGCCTTCCACCGTGGCCACATTGTCATAATTGGCCACGGCCTGGCCGCCGGCCGCCTTTATTTCATTAACCACCTCTTCGGCCGGGGAGGCAGAACCGCTGCCTGATCCGTCCCTGGCACAGCCGTAATCGTTGACCACAACCTTGGCACCCCTGCGGGCCAGTTCCAGGGCATAGACCCGGCCCAGGCCGGCACCGGCGCCGGTGACCACAGCTACGCGGTCATCAAAACGGATGTATTCATTGGTCGCATCCCCATACTCAAAGACCCCATTGGTGATGATCTCTTCCCGGGTTTCTTTGTTGATGGTTTTCCAGACGGCCTGACCGTCATCGGTTTTCCAGATATGAGTCTCAATGGGTTCCCCGGGATAAAGGGTCTTGGAGAACCGGCACCCCATGCGCCTGGCCTTTTCCGGCTCACCCGGCACAAGGCTCTGTACCAGGGCCCTGCAGGAATAACCGTGGGTGCACAGGCCGTGCATGATGGGCTTTTCAAACCCGGAAGCCTTGGCAAAATCCGGGTCCGCATGGAGCTGGAAAAGATCCCCGGAGAGCCGGTAAAGCAGGGGCTGGTTTTCATTGGGGTAACCGTCCACAGTGAAATCCGGCTCCCGGTCCGGAAAAACCACCTCGGTGGAAGGGGCTTCAGGTCCCCCGAAATTTCCATCCAGCCGGGAAAAAATGGTGGCGATGCTGGTAAACAACTTCTGGCCATTGGAGTGGAAGGTGTCAAATTCTGCTATGATAAGGGCGCCCTTGTCCCCCTTGTCATACATTTGGGTAATCTTTCCCTCGGTGGTCAAGGTCCCCTCTTTAGGAATGGGATTGTGGAAAATCAGCTCCTGCTCCCCGTGAAGAATTCCGGCCAGGTTTAACTGGGCTGATTGGGCGATTGAAGAGATGAACCCAAAGTCTGCAATGGATGCAAAGGAAAAACTGGGGATCACCTTAATGTCTTTTTCATAACAATACTCCAGGTCGGAAAAACCCGCGCCCACCCCCATAGCATAAAGGGCCACATCATTCCATGTGTAATCCCGGGTATAGGGACCGATTTTTTTTCCGATGGATTCCAGATTGAGCGCCATGCCTATCTCCTTTAAAAAACGAGTTCATGTGCTTGGAAAATCGATTACTGGTTTGTAAGTAATACTTACTTACAGTAAAAAGCGATACCAGGAACTCAGACTGAATGTCAAGAGAAAAATAACAGACATTCATTATTTTCTATATCTAGCCAATAATTATGCGTTTTACCCTTAACAGCTTGAAATGGCGCCTTTCGCTTTAGGCCGACCTTTGGTTCCCGGTAAAATAAAAAATCAATTGACTGGTGGTTGACACGCAATGTATGTAAGTGTTACTTACAAATAAATATCCCATGAACAAGAATTGACCGGCTGAAACTTTCCAGGTATATATACCCCTTAAGGAAATGAATACATGGATCTTGATAAGGCGATAAAATTGAATCTTGCAGCAGCCAAACAGGGACGGACCACCCTGCCCCCCAGCATGATAAAGCTGGCCGACGCCCTGGAAGGCCTTTTAACGGAAAAGGATTTCAACTCCATTTCAGCGGCGGAAATCTCCAGGACAGCCCAGGTAAACGAATCCCTGATTTACAGGTATTACAAAGACAAGCGGGGGGCGCTCCACTTTATCCTTCATAATTACATGATTGAGTTCATGGAAGAAATCGGACGGCAGATCAAAGAGGTCAAAGGGGCCCTGAACAAACTGGAAATGCTGGTGAGAGGCCATATTGCCATGTATGACGCCAACCGGGTCTTTGCAAAAATACTCCTGCTGGAAGTGAGAAATTCCCCGGGCTATTTTGAAAGCGATACCTATGAACTCATCAAAACCTACGGCCGGTCCATGACCGCCATTATCAACCAGGGGGTGGAAAGCGGTGAAATCCGTAACGATATACCCATATCCAGAATCCGGAATATCATTCTGGGCGGGATCGAACATACCTGCATGGCCCCGGTGATTTTCGGTTACGGCATTTCGGACGATACCGTGGATGATCTGTTCAAGCTGCTCTTTGGCGGGATTGTTCCGCCGGCGCCCCCTTCCATATAATCAGGACGCGTCCACCATCCTGTTAATCCCGATATGATGGGATTTTCCAAATTCCATGATTTCCATGGGTTTAAATTCCCCGTTGATATAAACCTCCCAAAAGGCCGGCACAGACAACATATACAGGATATAGGAAAGGTGGCCCGAGTATCCGGTATTGTCCAGCTGCTGGAGTTCTCCAATGGTTTTACCCGCCACTTCCATGACCTGGCGGCTCACGGCCGGGGGGGCGTCTTTTGTGCAGACATGGACGGAATAGACCCTGCGGCAGGAAAAAGGACGGACGTCATAAATCATGCAGGACTTATTTTTCATTAAAAAAGGGCAGGGAGTTGTCACCTTATTTTCCCGATTTTTAATTTCCTTCCGGAAGACCTTGGTCAAATCTTTCTGCCGGGACTTGGGCAGTTTTTCCATGGCCTGCCTGATCCTCAGTCCCTCCAGGGTGGTGATGTCGATACTGCCGGCGGCTTCACAGCAGAAGCTGCATCCCTGACCGCAGGCCATCCCCTCTTTCAATTCCCGGGTGGTTTCTTCAAATCTATTGTATATATCTTCCAGTGCCGGTATTTTTTCTTCCATGGCTGCCCCTTGTGCATCAATTTTAAAAGGACGCCATTATGATCTTTTTTTAATCACGGGGCAAGCGAATTAAGCTGGAGAAATAAATACCAACAAATTTATTTTGACATCCATTTGACATCCGGACGAGGTCTCATCTATAATTTATTCTATCCACGGAGCATGTCACCAGCCCTAGGTTGACCCCAAAGCCCGCCCCTCTCTCCGGCAGAAAACGGAAAAATTGACCGTCCCCCTTTCTTACCCGAAATCTGGTTGAATTTACAACCGTTCCATATGTCCCGTTTTGCATGTTGACGGGGTACTGAATGCTTCGTATTAACCTTAAAAAAGGAGGTCAGTATGCCGGTAAAAGTCATCATAAAAAGAAGGTTCAAGGATCCGGATTTTAAAAAAATCTCCCAGATGCTGGTCCAGGCACGGACCAACGCCATGAATGAACCGGGCTATATCTCTTCGGAAACGCTCCAGAGCTGCGAGAGTCCCAATGAAATCACCGTCCTGTCCATGTGGGAGGAAGAATCAGACTGGAATAATTTCAAGGACTGCAATGCCCGAAAATCACTTGAGGCCGGTTTTGCAGAGATGCTCGCAACCCCTACGGAGGCGGTAGTATACAAAATGGGCCTGGGCAGATAATAAACCTGCCGGTGTAACCCAATAAAGGTTTCCGGTATTTTATCGGAAACCTTTACCAGGCGCCACCTCAGCTAAGCCATTTAAATCTTTTGATGGCTGCATAGATCCTGTTAATGGTTGATCCATAGGGAGGGGTGAGGGCCAAGGTATATCTGGCCTGCTTAAATACCGGCCTTAACTTCGAAAATTCCAAAAACCCCTCATAGCCATGGTATTGACCCATTCCACTGTTTCCGACACCACCGAAGGGCAGATCATGCTGGGCCACATGCATGGCGCAGTCATTGATGGTCACCCCGCCGGACATGGTATTTTCGATAAACCGGTCCTGAAGAGCGGAATCATTGGAAAAAAGATACAGGGCCAGGGGACGTTCATGGACATTAATATATTCAATGACCTGATCTGTGGAGGTATAGGGCAGTATGGGAAGCAAAGGGCCGAAGATCTCTTCCTGCATGATTCTCATATCCGGGGTCACCGATGTCAGGAGGGTCGGAGAAATTTTTCTTAACGTATCGTCGACTCCGGGGCCGGGTAAGAGGTTGATGATCCCGGCCTTTTTGCTGCGGGCATCCTCAAGGGTTGCCTTCAGGCGGGAATAGGCTTTTTCATCGATGATATTGGTGTAATTCCGGGTTTGTATATCCGGATACCGTTTGGCAACAACGGTTTTGGCCATGGCCACAACCTCATCCACCTTGGCCTGGGGCACAAACAGATAATCCGGGGCAATGCAGGTTTGGCCCGAATTAATCAGCTTGGCATACATGATTCTTTCCACTGCGGTCTTTACATCATAATCATCGGCCAAAATTGTGGGGGACTTGCCTCCCAGTTCCAGGGTCACCGGGGTCAAATTCTTTGAAGCGCCGGCCATAATGTTTTTCCCCACCCCGGGGGAACCGGTAAAAATCAAGTGGTCATAGGGAAGAGAGGAGAATTCATCCCCGCCCACACCGGGCAGAAAGGCAATCTTTTCCCTGGAAATTTTCTCAGAAAATTTTTGAGCCAGCAATCGACACAGGTTCTGTGAATTGGCCGCCTGTTTGACCATGACCCGATTTCCTGCGGCAATGGCACAGGTCATGGGGCTGACGGCTAAAAATAGTGGATAGTTCCAGGGGGTCACCACCCCCACAACCCCCTTTGCCTGGGGAATCACCCGGTTTTTCCCCCCAAAAAATACCATGGACACATGGCGCCTCCTGGGGGACATCCATTTTTTCAGGCGCTTGCGGGCATCACGCAATCCCATGAGGCTGCTTGAAATTTCCAGTATTCTGGTTTCATGAAGGGAACGGTTCCCAAAATCAGTGGAAATGGCATCACAGATTGCCTCATCATTTTCAATGAGGATGCTTTCAATGGTATTCAGCAGATCAATCCGCTCCCCATAGGGAATCTGGGGCTGGTTCAGGCAGGCGAATTTTTGCCGGGCAAACACTTGCCGGGCAGAGGGCTCAATGCGGTCAATGGTTTCCGGTTCTCTCATAATTCAATCCTTAGAAAAAAAGCACCCCATCTTCCATATTTCCGACCCACAGGTTTATTAGCATTAAATAATAAAAGAAAACAAGATCAAACCGGCATTCACTTAAATTTTGGTGAATGCCGGTTTTGTTTCCGATGCCGATAAAGTAGAGCGGCTAGTGAGTTTTCGTTCAAGCACTATTTATGAAATGCTTTGATACGCTCCGCAATGTTGGTTCTGATATTTTCAAAAAACAGCGAATAATCAAAGGCATGGTAGACACCAGCCGGAAAGTTGCCCCCTTTAACAGTGACCAGGGAGACATCGGCAGGATTTACAACCAGCCCGCTGTCTATAATCTGTGCCGAGGTAAAATTCGGGTATTGGGTAGGACTTCCGTCTGCCGCAAAAAAGACTGCACCGAGATTTTTTTCTGCCGGGACAAGGGATTCGTCCATGGTCCAAGAAAGGGGGTTAACAACCAGGGCACCGGGTATGCGTGTGGGAGCCACGGATTGTCTGCCGGCTGCCATGGTGTTGTAAGATATAACGCAGCCTGTACGGTCTGCCTGGTCGCACATGACAATGGCGGGATGGGCTTTCAGGTCCGCCGGGGTGAGGGACCAGCCAAGGAGAAACGCTGCAATGAGCCTGTCTTCGGCCCCTGTTTTGCCCCAATGCTCAATCATGAGGTTGGCCAAAATCATGGAACCCTGGCTGTGACCTGCAAAAAAGAAAGGTCGGCCTTTGTTCTCGTATTTTAGGTAGTGGGTAAACGCCCGCCAGATATCGTCGTGACCAAGTTTTTGCAGGGGTGCGGCATCTTTTGCGGGAAGGGAAAGGACTGCCAAATTCGTCTGGCGATACATGGGAGCATAGATGTTTGCCTGCCCCTCAAAGACCACGGCCTGGGTATCCAGGGTGCTTTGAGCTGCAGCCCGCATATCAGGGGAGGCAGGATCCATGACCCAGTCGGTATCATTAAAAAGAACAGTGGGATATACAAAAAAGACATCCACAGGTGCCCCATGACTTGCCGGCTTGGCCAGCCAGCCTTCCGGGGTCCCAAAATTCGGGGCACCAGGGGCCACCATGGATTCTATGGGACTCATGGCATAAGATACAGAGGAAAGAAAAATACCGAGTAAAATAGTTGACAGCACAATTTTAACAACGCACCCAACAGCCTTTAGCATGAGCGTGGTCTCCTTAAAATAATCGTAAAATTGATTAAGTACATCTTCAGGTCATTGTGTGTCAAGGGCCACACTATCCCATAAAAATCATCTATTATTTCTTCCATCTTTATGGTAACTTTTACCCTATATTTTCTTTTTGTTGCGACAAAACAACTTTGAACAGCTACAAGGCCCTGAAATGATCGTTCATATTAGCCGAGTATCCATTGGTGTGTGTATTGCTGTCCTCTGGTTTCTGTCCTTTTTTATCCTGCCGGTATCCGGCACCCCTGCAATTTTGTTGGGGTAAACGGCTTCTTGCCCATATAGACCAGAGTTTACGGCAAAGGCACAGAAAAAATGGATAAATGACCATCCTGTGGTAAGAATCGGCATCGACCCCTCATTTACAGATCCCTATATTCATTTCTCCCGTGTGATTATTGCACGCATTGACAGCCCATTTAAACAGCAAACCACCCTGTCGTCCCTGGAAGGTTTTCGTGCGGGAAATTTAGCCCTGGCCACCCGCCATTAAGGAGATGGCCCTCACAAACCTCAAATTCGCCGGTTAGGCTCAATCCCTTTGTGCCGGCGTAAGAAAGGACTGGCCCGAACTTTCGTCCATCCTTAACCAGGCTTTGGCATCCGTTACCTTTCGCGAAAAAAATCAGATCCTGTGAAAATGGTTTCCCCTGCCCCAGAGGCATACAACAATATCGGACTGACAACCCAGGAACGGGAATGGCTGCTGATGAATCCCCTTATCCGGGTGGCATGGGACAGAAACTGTGCTCCCATTGAATTTGCAGATGAAAACCAAACTCCCAAAGGGATTGCCATGGAGCACCTGCTGGCCATTGAAAAGATGCTTTTATCCTTTTAAAAGAGAACGGGGTAGACGTTTTTCTGGGCAATGCCCTGACCGGAAACGATTACCTGAGAGACCATGATATCAAAATTGCCGGAGAAACTCCGAATGACGGTGATAAAGGATTAACCTGTTTTTTCCCGCAACCTCCAAAAAGCGTTGAATGCACTGCCAAAAAACCGGGTATGAATTTTCGCTGACTATTTTTTATTTATTTGTGGATACGGCCAAAAGGGCCCCAAACCCTATGAATACTGATCCCGATACCCGGTTCACCACTTTGATCCGGGACGGACGGGACAGCCAGGACCGGGTATTGTGGGCCAGAATCGCATAGGACATTAAAAACCCGAAAGACAGGGCCATCAGGGTGGAAATCAGGATGGAGAACTGGGGCACCAATCCCTGGTTCACATTGATAAACTGGGGAAAGAGGGCGGTGAGAAACACAATGGCCTTGGGATTGCTCATGGCGATGCCGAAAGCCTGAAAAAAGAGCTTAGGACCGGACACCTCACCTGCTGCCGTCCTGCCGTTCATCTCTGCCAGGGACAAATTTTTCCGGACCATCATTTTCAGCCCCAGATAGATTAAATAGGCTGCGCCTGCATACTTAATCAGATTGAACACCATCTCAGATGTCTTCAGCACGGCCCCAAGACCGGTGACCGCCAGAAGACCCAGACAAAAAAGGCCTGCGATATTGCCCAGAGCCGCAAAAACAGCCTTTTGCCAGCCATGCAAGGTGGAATGGGTCACAATGAACAGAACCGCCGGACCGGGTGTGCCCGTGGCCACGACGACCAGACTTAAATAGATCAGCCATGAATGCAGGGTCATTTCCTATTCCTTTAATTATTTTAGCAATATCTCAGGGACCGGGCAAAATTAACTTCACATAAAAGGAGAACTAATTATTGCGAGACCCCTTAATACCGTTGAACAAATTATCATACAGAAAAAAAACCATGGGGAAAAGAGGATATTTCCGGGGTTATAAAGGGCCGGAAAACATGTACTCATGCAGACCGGCCCTGTTTTTACCCCTGGGTTGCATAGCATCAATAATCAAGGTCTTCCTGTGTAAAGGGCCGGATGGGTACATCTTTGCCGGTCACCCGTTTCAGGATATCATTCATGGTATGGATGTCATTGTCAAATCCCCCGTGGGAGGTGCTGGCTGTTCTTGGCTCCCCGTCAGCCCGGCCGGTGCTGTATACAAATTCCAGGCGACCGTTGTATTCAGACAGGGGAATCTGATCATTGAATTTGGCCATGCCCAGAAGCGGGGTTTCCCTCTCATCCTCGAATGCATTGGAAACCAGGTAAAGCAGGGATTTACGGTATACTTTGGCCACGTTGTCGTTCTGTTCCACCCGGTCATTTAAATTATATATCGCGGTCCCGCCGATGGATAGCTCCGGACCGCCCCTGACGGCACCCGAATATCTTGAAAAGAAAACCTCATTGGTACAGGCCGGAGCCATGAGGCTCAAAGTACCGATCGTAAGCCCCGGGACCTCCTTTGCCAGGCGGGAAAGAAGACTGCCCGTCAGGACCGAGCCGTTGCTGTGACCCACCAGGTGGAGGGTCAGCCTGTCATTGGCCCCCAGCCCGTCCCTGACAAGAGCCCTGACGACATCCGTCCCGTCAAAATCCTCTTCAAAGGGGGCCCGGGCATCCCGCTTCATCTCGCCCCAAAGGGCCCGTCCCAGATGGCGGGTGGCTTTTTCCACCAGCTTGTCGGCAAAGTCTGTCCATCCCCCCATCCTGTCCAGGGTAATGGATTTTTTCCTGAAAATCACATCCTTGAGCTCTTCCATGAGCCCGGTATCGTACATGAAGTGAAAGGAATAGATCCGGTTAGCCTTGAACACCTCTTTCATGGCCCTGATCCGCGTTGCAGAATCCCCGGGGCTGTTCAGCCCGCCGTGGGCATAGAGGAGCAGATGGTCGTATTTTTCTGATTCGGAGACAAGGCCTGCCGTTTCCCGGATGTCCGCCCCGTTGCTCCAGTACTTGCCGTGGTCATGGTATTTTCCGTCATCCAGATGGACAAAATGGCCCGCAATTTCACTGCGGAAAACTCCGGTATCGCCCAGCCCCTCTCTGGCGGCAGACCCTTGGGATGCCCGGACCGAGGCACGGCGGATCTGGGGCACGGATACGGCCAGGCGTACGGCCCAGGCATCCTTGATGTTCTTCTGCCAGTCTTCATAGGTCCACAGGGCCACTCCGCCCCGCCCCCAGTCCCTGCCCCAGGAATTCTGGACCCAGAACCCTTTTTTGTTATACCCCACAATGGCAAAGGCATGTCCGCCCCACTCGTCCCGGCTCAGAGGAATAACCGGATCCTGGTCTTCGCCGCCGGGAATCATGTTCTTGGCCCATCCGGCATGAACCGCTGCAGAGACATACAAGGCCCCCACCTCGTTCAATGCGCAGTGGAAATCCACGATATCGTGACGGAGGCGATAATAGGCACCCAAAGTCATTTTACGGGCATTTTGGGCACGGGTCCGGGTGAGACACCGGTCTTTTCTGCCTGGCTGGAAGGGCCATAGCTCGTCCTCACACACCCCCATGTTGTACCAGCCCCGGATGGCCCCCCGGCAACTGGACCCCTCATAAGTTTCTCCGGGCCATTCATCATATTTTTTAGCCATTTCATAGAGCATCCTCGGGCTGACCCGGGTAATACGATCCCGCCGCCGATTCAGAAGATTGATCACCGCTGCCAGGCCGAAACCGGTGCATGCCCCTTCGCTTCCCTGGTCCAGTGCCGACACCTCAGGGGGCTTGATCTCGTCTTTGACCCGGATCAGGGCCGGTTCATACATCCGGTCCCTGATATCGGGCAGGTCCTTGACGGCATTCAGGGTATATCCATCCGGGGTAATCTGTTTGATCGACATATCGCCTCCTTTGAATAAAAATTGAAATTCGAAACAGGCAGGCCTCCCGAAATTGGAATTTTAAAAAAATGCTGACAGCAGAAGAAAGATCCCGGGCCGGATCCAGGGGCGTTGAGAGAATGAAAATAGGAGGAAAAGCCTGGGGAAATAGTATTCAACCCACGGGAAAAAAGCAAGGGGTTTTAGGGGGGACGGATCCGGTGTTAAGCCACCCGGCCCCGGGGAAAATAAATTTTTGTCCTGGCCGGAAAAGTCTGGATGCCCATGGAGGACTGAATATCTTTTTTAGCCAGCGCCAGGCTGACAAAGCTTTTGCCGGGCAGTGACGGCATGCAGAACATTTCCCCCCAGGAATTGAGGTAGACGGCACAATAATCTTCCACAACAGACCGGGGCCGTTCCGCATTCAAATTGATGGTTATAAACATAGCAGCCACTGTGGGCAGGCTTTCTGTAATATCATAAAACCGGGCCCCCGGGTTGAGTTCAGCGGCAAAAAATTCAGATATGGCCCTGTAAAGATTCTGGATATCATGGTGGCATATGCCGGTGGCGTTGGGGACAAGGCCGATCTGGGCATTATCCCTATTCAGTCTGTTGTAAACCATCCAGGCACAGATATGTTCAACTCTGTCAGACCTGAACAGGGCTTCTGCATGGTCTTTACTGATCTGTTCGTTTTTATGAAATAATTCCCATTTGCCCTCTGAATGATATTTTAAATGAAGGTTTGAAAAATAAGCGTCATTCACAGCGATCAGGAAAAGTTTTTTGATCTTAAATAACTTTTTTTTGTATACAATATCAACTTTCCGCGTCAGCCTTTCCCGGTCCGAATCAGAAATCGTCAAGGTATTTCGGCAAGAATTTTGAAAGGCTTTATTCATCTGCTCGAACTTGGAGAGCATATAGGTTTCAATGGCTGTTGAAAGGTCGCGAATCTTCGAATATGACCATTGACGGTAGTGTCCCAGTTCCAGAACTTTTTCCCGGCTCCATCCCCAGTCCTGCAAAACGCTGTCCAACAGGACCTTTCTGATGCCGAATACACTATTATCAATCTCACTTTTTTCCAACACCTCAAGTTTAAGGAAAAAGCAGGTCAGAATGATATCCATGGACCGGGTATCACCCATAGAGCGGTAATAGGTCAAAAGTTTATTCAATATGGCGATATATGAGTCATTCCGGGCAAATTTCAATTGTGTGCCCGAATTCATCCACTCATTTTTATACTGATTGCACAAAAGTATGGCTTTCCCATAGGTCTTGGCATAGATTTCAAACAGCGCCATTTTAATCACGGATTTAAACGGACTTTTCAGCCATTTAAACATCTGCCATATGGAGGCGCCGAAATACTCGCTCACCGCAATGGAGTGGACATCCCCAAGGTCAACATACCTCTGGGATTCTGTATACAGATTCACCCGTTTGAGTATCATATTATAATAATTGAGACTGATGCTGGTGGGAATAACCGCCCAGAGCGGCAGTTTACCCGCCACATGGATCATTGTCCTGTAGAATTCCTCCTTTAAAAGCCAGGCCTGGGCAGATCCTGAACTCTCCTGGGAGGAACCGCCGAAATCATTGCGCTGGGCTTTTTGAATATCCACCACAAAAAAGGTCACACTGGTCTTAAACAGATCTTGGGCCAGTATTTCAATCATCCTGAGCTTCTGCTCCAACCGTTCAAGCCGATTGCCTGAAAGCGTTTTTTCGTTAATGCAGACCCAATAGTCAATATCGGATTCAGGGGTCTGGGCCAGGGACCCGATACTGCCCATGGTATACAGACCTTCAATTGAAGGGTTCAGGTTAACACGGCCCTTTAGTTCTTTTTGTTTTGAATAATTTTCAAGAATGGCAAGGGCCCGGGGTGACGGACAGAATTGGGCAATACCGCAGGGGGTCTGGCTATCAATGGGGTTAGACCCGATCAATTCGATATTCTCGTGAATCAGCAGGGGAACAATCTGAAAAAAATCGGCCTGGCGGGGTTTGAATATGTCAAAAGCCGTTAAAAGGCTCAGCTTGTTCTGTCCTAAAAATTTGCTTTTGCCGTAACGGATGAATTCGCAGAAGATAAGCAGGTTGATTTCAGCCGTGATATGTTCCGGAAATTCGGGTAAATCATTAAAATCCAACTGATATTTCCTGGCATTATAATCAATCCCCCGCGTGCGGATATCGGGATATGCCGGGAAGCGGACAAACCTTGCCCGGACGTATGAAAAATCAGCATGGGCCGTTGATGCCGAGGAAAAGGAGACAGCCGATATATCCCCATGGGAAAATGAGGCATATGAAAGCTTTGCCTCATTAAAGTCCGTCTTGGCAATGCGTGCACCAATGAACAGGGCATCGGTCAAATCCCCATGACTGAAATCACAATTGAACAGCCGCGCCCCCTGGAAACTGCAATTCCGAAATACCGCCCCACGGGCGTTTACATTTCTAAACAGGGCATTATCAAAACAGACCCCCTCAAACCGGGTGGAGGAGAGATCAATATCAACAAAAACACTGTTTTTGAAAAACGCCCTGGAAATGGATGAGCCGGACCAGTCTCCCCCCTTTATAACGGTATGATTAAAATACAGGGCATTGCCTGATAATGTCTTGTTGAGCAGGTTGATATTCTGCATTATCCGGCACTGAAAATTTAAAAAAGAATCTTGGGACCCGTTACCCCGTGTCTGAAGTTTCTCTTTTTCTGTATCCGTTAAAAGGGAATAGCGCGGTTTCCCGGTGGAAGGGACCTTCATTCCAAATTCAGACTTGATGCCCTGGGCTTCTTTTAAATAAAGCTGTTTGGTTTTTTCCAAGAACTCTGTTGTATCGCTTGTCTGGCCCTTTGCTGCCCGGGTCAGAATCTTGATAACCCGCTCAGGCCGCTTTTTTACCATACCCAGCATGCAGGCCCGGTTGATATCGGAATGCCCGGTTCTATATTTTTCCCCGTTCAACGCCATGTCCTGGATAAAGAAAAACGAAATCCGGGACAATTGGGTAATTTCCTTTAAAACATCAGGCATAATGTCGGGGCACTGGGCTTTGACCCTGTCCATCAGCTCGGACAGGGGAAGCCTGTCACAGACAACAAGTGCCCTGAAGCAAGCAGCCGCCTCAGTTTTATCCTTACTGCATGACCGGCAAAAATGACGCCACACCGGTTTAAACACCCCGGGATACTGACCCTTTGACGCGTCTTCAATGAGGGTATAAACCGCCATCCTGATTTTAAGGACATCCTGATTTTCAAGGGTCTCAATAAGAATTTGGGATGCAATTTTTCCATTCACCATTGCCAGGGCCTTAAGCCCTATAATAAAGACATCTGGAGATGCTGACGCAATTTCATTTTCCATGAATGCCCCGGAATCCCTCAAAAGTGGGTCTATATGATTTAAAAACGGATCTAACTCCCTTTTTTGATCAAAAAGACCGGCATAAAACAAAACCACCGGTCTTCGCCCTTTGATGCGCTCCAGAATGCCTTTAAACATATCTGCATAGTGGCGCCTGGTATCTGGTTCCGCCTGGAGATACTGGTCCACAAAAGCCAGACGCTGGCTTTCCGGAGACTCTTCTATCAATGGCAGCAGGACCTCTTCTTTAACTCCTTTTTTTAACAGCAGCTTAAAGGCAAAAAAGGCGCCGTGATCTCCAAATGCTGTCAATGCCGCAAAAAAATATTTTAATTCACTTAAAGGCATATAGGGGGTGATCTCCCGGTAAATCCGGGACGACACCAGAGCAGAATCTTTCAATGCAGCGAGGTATCCATCTTTTTGATCAGACACTTCCAGGCGGGCAGTGATGTTCTTCAGTATTTGAACAAGGCTTTCCCTGGCGCAGGCCCGGAAGGAATAATCAGAAGATAAAATCCCCTGAATCACTGGAAGAACTGCGCTGGAAGGGGGCAGGTCAGGTGCCTGCCTTATCTGAAGGATTTTGCCCTGATCATCAAGCTGTTCCCAGTCAAATTCAAATGTGTCCGGATTAAATTGCATTTCCGCTCGCGTCCCACCCTGAATCAATCACAATACGTTTTTAACTTGAGCACCCGTATAACATACCATTTTTCCGGTTTTGGCCTGAATTCCCATCAAGGAATTAAAGCGGCTTACTATACCATGTCTTATTAATTTTTCAGAAAAAAATATCTCAGAATAAGTTTAACAATGTTGTAAAGCGTGCAGAGAGCCGGAAAATGACTATCCGGATGCCCCGGTTGATATTCACATAGCTATGCGGCAGCCATAATTTAAAAATCCATGGTCCTGAAAGCTTCATTACCATGTATTTTTTTGCATCAATCTGGCACACACAGGATTGGAAAAAAGATGATTAACTGATATAAATTTACAGGATGCAACAATCACTGAATTGTATATATGTCAGACCAAAAGCGCTGGGGTTAATACTCTATAAACGGTGTGTCCGTCTGCTTTTGGTGGGGCGGTTTCTTTTTTTAACCGCTTTTCCGGGCGGATTGCTCTGGTACTATTTTATTAATTCCGGCTCCTCCGGATCACCAATATGGAACCTGGGACCGGGGATGTTGGTAATTTTTGCGCTTCTTGATGCACGGTCCCGGCTCCAGGACTATAAGAAGGCCAAAGATTTATTCATGGAAAACAGCTTCAAACCAAGAGTCGCAAACCTCTTTATCCATTCAAAATGTCAGCGCGAGGCAGTGCGCATAGCTGCTATGGATTTGGGGCATATAAATTCCCTTGATCGATACTATCGGGAAAAAGGCTATCGCTGGTATCATATCATCCCGGATTTTGCGCTCAAGCGCCCCTCCCTCATCCTCACCCCCCGCTACTGGAAAAAGACGCTGTTTGCACCCAATTATTCATCATTGTATTTTCTATGGTGATTTTGGCCTCCTCCGTGAACAGGGCTTTAAAATTTGTGGTGGGCCTGGGTGGATTTGAACCACCGACCTCACGCTTATCAGGCGTGCGCTCTAACCAACTGAGCTACAGGCCCCCGTTCATAAAGCTTTTTCACCTCATCTGCTGCGTTACAGGCCGCTTGCGGTAGAAAACTACAGCGTCACGTCCTGTGCCTTACAGCTAGGGCAAAAACCCTTCATGAAATAATCAGGGTATATAAAAAAAGCCCTGACCCCGTAGTATTACTTCAGGATCAGGGCTTTTGAAGAATAATCCGGCGGCGTTCTACTCTCCCACACAGTCTCCCATGCAGTACCATCGACGCTAAGGCGCTTAACTTCCGTGTTCGAGATGGGTACGGGTGTGTCCACCTTGCCATT
>Ga0070729_10000421_pt1 | contig 89979 bp, 77 predicted proteins | sample tdDd472_FD_66725 | JGI IMG/M metagenome (GOLD analysis project Ga0070729, IMG submission 66725) | Marine sediment microbial communities from the Atlantic coast under amendment with organic carbon and nitrate - tdDd47.2 | ecosystem: Environmental > Aquatic > Marine > Coastal > Sediment | place...
CCGTCGCAGTCGTTGTCGAGCCCATCGCACAGATCGTCACCATACGTATCGGGCGCGACGCAGGCGCCGGCGTCGTCCGTCCGCGCCGTGCCGCACACGCCTTCGCAGGTGTCGCCGAAGCAGCACGGCTCACCGGCGCACACGCCGCCCTCGTCCACGCCACCGACACAGTTGTCGTCGATCTCGTTGCAGACCTCGGCGGCTCCGGGGTTCACCGCGCGCGCCGTGTCGTCGCAGTCCCCGGCCGGGTCGGACGCGAGGCCCTCGCCATCGTCGGCGCAGTCCGGGTCGGCGGAGTCGAACGTCTCGTCCGTGCGGTATCCGTCGTCGTCGCGATCGCGGTAGCAGATCTCACGGCCGTCGCAGCTCTGGTCGATCCCGTCGCCGGGCGTTTCGACCGCTCCGGGCCACACGTCGTCGTCATCGTCGTCACAGTCGCCGTCCTCGGCCACGTAGCCCTCGGGCGCGGCGCACGCCTCGATCGTGCCGGACGCCGCCGACCCGTACCCGTCATCGTCGAGATCCCGATAGAACGTGGTCAGCACGCCCTCGTCCGTCTCGCCATCACAGTCATCGTCGAGCCCGTTGCACGTCTCGTCGGTCGCCTCGACGGTGGACACACAGCCGAGCCGCCCCTCGGCGCACACCCGGGCGCCGGCGGCGCAGATCCCCTCGAGACCCGAGTCGCAGGCGGCGCCCACCTCGGGATCGGCCTCGTCGAGCTCGCCGTCGCAGTCGTTGTCGCGTCCGTCGCACACGTCGTCGCCAAACCCGGCCGGCTCGACGCAGGCCCCGTCCTCGTCGGTGCGGGCGGTCCCGCACACGCCATCGCAGTCGTCTCCGAAGCAGCACGGCTCACCCGAGCACACGCCCCCCTCGTCGACGGCCTCGTCGCAGTCGTCGTCGACGTCGTTGCACAGCTCCGGCGCGTCCGGATACACGCCGCGCACCTCGTCGTCGCAGTCACCGCCAATCGCGACGCTGTCCGCCGGCGGCTCGCAGCCGGCCGCCTCGGTGTCGTCGTCGCCGAACCCGTCGCCATCGCCGTCGGTGTACCACGTGACCAGCAGCGCTTCGTCGGTCTCGCCGTCGCAGTCGTTGTCGAGCCCGTCGCACACTTCGTCGCCGTACGAATCCGGCGCGATGCACGCGCCGGTCTCGTCGGTGCGGCCGCGGGCGCAGACGCCCTCGCAGACGTCGTCGTAGCAGCACGCCGTGCCGCCACAGACGTCGCCCTCGTCGACCTCACCGTCGCAGTCGTCGTCCAGCTCGTTGCAGACCTCGACCCGCGGATCGACGGCGGACAGGCAGACGATGCTGCCCTCGACGCAGGTCGTGAATCCGGCGGCGCACACCCCGAGCTCGGACGACGTGCAGGCCTCGTCGGCCGCAGGGTCGGTCTCGTCCGTCTCGCCGTCGCAGTCGTTGTCGACGCCGTCGCACACCTCGTCGCCATACGTGTCCGGGGGCACGCAGGTGCCGTCGTCCGCGGTCACGCCCATGCCGCAGACCCCGGTGCAGACGTCGTCGACACAGCACGGCTCACCGGCGCACACGTCGTCCTCGTCGACGGCGCCGTCGCAGTCGTTGTCGAGCCCGTCGCAGACCTCGGTCTCGTCGCTCTCGTCGGGGATGCAGTACAGCACGCCTTCGTCGCAGCTGAACCGCCCGTCCCCGCATCGTCCGGGCAGCCCGGTGTCGCAGGGCTGCCGATCCTGCAGCGTGTTGTCGTCGATGCGACCGTCGCAGTCGTCATCGAGGCCGTTGCACACCTCGTCCGCCGCCACGTTGATCCGTGGGTTGTTGTCTTCGCAGTCCCGACCGAGACACGCGGTGCCGAATCCGTAGCCGTCCTCGTCCTCGTCGATGCAAAGATCGAGCGGCACACACCAGCGCTCGGCGTCCCCGCCGGAGTCGGCGAACACAAAGCACGCCCAGTCCTCGGGGCAGTCCGTCGCGTCCATGCACCGCGACGTACACAGACCCACGGGAGCCTCGAGGTCGGGGAACACGCACTCGAAGCCGTCGACACAGTCCGCGTCCTCCTCGCAGAGGTCGCCGGGCTCGATCACGTCCTCGGACACGTCGATCGCGGCGTCTTCGGACGGGGTATCGCTGATCGCGTCCACCGCATCGTCCACCACGTCCGGCTCGACGCCGGTATCGTCCGCGGTGTCGGGCGGAGTGTCGAACGTGACCACGTCGACGGACGGGTCCGTGCCGACATCGGTACCGTCCGTGTCCGACGAGTTCCCACACCCTGCGCCGATGCCGACACCAAGCGTGACGACCAGACACGCGCGAACGAGACGAAGCGAGTTCGAGAGCGCCATGAGAGCTCCTGCTGGATATCCAGCAGGCCGATGAGGCCTGCAGCGAAACCGCTGCAGAGTATCGCGACCTCACCGTCTCCTCAACTCCCCACCGGTCAGCGCGGGCCGAGAAGCCGCTGCTTGTGCGCCTGGTACTCTTCTTCGTTCAGCGCGCCCGAGATGCGCAGCTCGTGCAGGCGCTCGAGCTCCTGCGCGACGGACGGCGCGGGCCCGCCCGACGGCGGTGGAGCGGCATGCGGCGCACCCCAGCCCGGGGGCGAGGTCGGCGGCGGACCGTACTGCTGCGGCGGGCCGTAGCCCTGCGGCGCGCCATAGCCCTGGCCGTAGCCGGGCTGCCCCTGCCACCCCTGCGGCTGGCCCTGCCACCCCTGCGGCTGGCCCTGCCAGTGCTGCGCGCCCGGGTGCCCGGGGGGCAGCTGCGGATACATGTGCCCGGGCAGCCCGCGGCTGTAGCGCAGGTGAAACTCCTGCTCGCTCATCAGCGCGAGGTGCACCGTGTCGAAGAGCGAGAGCAGCGTCGGGATCCCGCTCCACGAGAAGAACAGGTACGCGAGGCCCGCGCCGGGCCGCCCGAGGTAGAACTTGTGCAAGCCGAACGTGCCCAGAAAGAGGGCCATCACGGCGGCTGCGCCTCTCGACTTCATCGTGCGGCCTCCCTCATCGCCACGCGCCGACTTCGGCGGGGGCTTCGTGCGCTTCGGTCTCTTCTACGGCGTCGTGCGCCGGGGCATTCATCCCCTGCGGCGCCCCCATCGGCACATCCTCTCGGGATTCAGCGTGGGCATCCGCCTCGGCGAGCGCCGCGGCGATGCGACGCTCGAGGTCGTCCACCGCGTCCGCCGGATCGACCCGCTGCAGCGTATAGACGAAGTGCCCGCTGTCGAGATCGACGTCTTCGGCGATGCGGGCGTCCTCGCGCAGCTTCGCCAGGCCGCGGATCACCGCGTCCTCCGTCCATCGCAGCTCGGCGCAGATCTGCTCGACGGTCACCGGTCCGGGCGCCCGCGACAGCGCAGCGGCGAGCCGCTTCGCCCGGATGCCGTCGACCTCGTCGAAGGTCACGCCGTCGTCCGGCGCCGGTGCGTCGCGCCCGGCGAGGGTCAGCGCGGTCGCCCACGCGATGCCGCCGAACGCCGCGAGCCCCACCAGCCCGGACCACCCGAACGCGACGGTCGCGACCGCCAGCGACCAGGACGCCGCCATCGCCGGCAGGCCCACCTGCAGGTACCGAGGACGCGACCAGCGAGGCACGGGCAGGCCGAACGAACGCCCCGAACCCCGCACCCGCGAAGCCGGTACGAGGGCAGTCAGTCTCTGTTCGATCGACTCGTGCATGGGTCCCACCCGCTGCGTGCGCGGCGAACCTCGACGCGAGCGCCGCGCGCTCAAGTCGTCGGCAGCGTTCGGATCAGGTTCGTCACCCGGGCCACGCACAGGGTACGCCCGGACTCGACGTGCGTCACCGTCACTTCGTGCACCACGAGGGTGCGCCCGCGTCGGATCACGCGACCGACGGCCTCGACCGTGCCCTCGCGTGCGCTGCCAACGTGGGATCCGTTGATCTCGATGCCGACCGGGACGCGCTCCGTCAGGTCGAGGCCCCAGCACGCGTGCAGGCTCGCGGCGCCCTCGGCGAGCACGAGGTTCACCCCGCCGTGCAGGAGCCCGAACGGCTGCTTCACCGCGTCGGTCAGCGGCATGCGCAGGGTGACCGTGTCGGCATCGACGTCGACGAGATCGATGTCGAGCGCACCGTTGACCGTGCGCATCTTCGAGGTCGCCCACATGTCGATGAACGTGGCGCGCATCGCAGTCACATCGGGGGTTTCGGGGGCTTCGGACATGGGTCGGTCTCGGGGGTGACGGACGCGGCCGTGTAGCATATGCTTAGTGTTAGAAGCGCACCGCGCCCCTCCGGTGCGCAGGGACCTCGAGGCGGCCTCTCGGCCGAGCGACGATGCACGCTCGTATTCTTCTCGTCGAAGACAGCCCGACGCAACGGCTCGTTGCTGAGATGGTGCTCGAGTCCGCAGGATTCGTGGTCACCGCGGTCGAGGACGCCGAGTCCGTCGACCTCGCGGCGCTCGACGGGTTCGACCTCGCGCTCGTCGATCATGTGCTGCCCGGCGCGTCCGGGCTCGAGCTGTGCCGGGCGATCGTCGCGGCCGGCGGGCCCCCGGTCGTCGCGATGACCGGCCACGCCACCGCAGACACGCTGTCGGAGTGGATCGCGGCCGGCGCCGTGTCCTGGCTGCCGAAGCCCCTCGACCCGGCACGGTCCGCGGACCACGTCGCTCGCGTGCTCGAGACCGAACGACGGCGCACGCCCGACGACGCACCCGGCCCGACCCGCGAGCAGCTCGTCGACCTTGTCGCGACCTGCGCCCGCGAGCTCGCGGATCGAACCGACGGGGGGACGGAATGAGCCCCGTGAACACCGTGCTCTCGTGCATCGAGGACCGCTTCGGGCTCGACCGCGACGCGCTCCTGCGCAGCGGCGCGGCGGCGACGATCGATCGGCGCCTTCGGGACGCCGACCAGCCCGCCGACGTCTGGGCCCGGTCCCTGACCCGCTCCCCCCGACGCATCCTCGACCTCGTCTGTGAGGTCGTCGTCCCCGAGACGTACTTCTTTCGCGGCCCTTCGACCCTCGACAGCATCCGCGACCGGGTGCTGCCGGCGCTGCTGGAGCGCGTGACCGACCGCCGCGTCGTGGTCTGGAGCGCCGGCTGTTCGACCGGCGAAGAAGCGTGGACCCTCGCGGCGATCGCCGACGAGATCGGCGCCCTCGGGCGGGTCGAGATCATCGGCACCGACCTCTGCGCACCCCACATCCAGCACGCCCGCCGCGGCGAGTACCGTCGCTGGGCGATGCGCGGCGACGCCGCGGCGCGGCTGGGCGACCGGATCCTCGGCGACGGGGACCGCTGGCGGGTCGCCGACCGGCTGCGCCCCCACGTCCGGTTCTTCACCGGCAACGTGCTCGACCGCCGGGCCATCGACGTGCGCGCCGACCTGATCGTGTGCCGCAACGTCCTCATCTATCTCACCCGCAGTGCCCTGCACGTCGCCGCCGATCGGTTCGCGAACGCGCTGCAGCCCGGCGGCACGCTCGTGACGTCGCCCACCGACCCCGCGTTGCCCATCGGCGCACTGCAGCGGACCCGCGACCGAGACGGGATCTGGTACCAACGCGCGTCGGCGCCGACGGTGTCGTTGAAGCATGCACGCCCCGCCCGGCCCGAGCGCACCGCGCGCGTCCCCGGCCATCCGCCGCGCACCGTGCGGACCCCGGCGGACCTGCGCACCCTCGGCGGGCGCGACCCGTCCGCAGCGCTGGCGGCGATCGAGGACGAGCTCGCCGCCCACCCACTGGACGCGGCGCTGCACGAGCTGCGCGGCGAGATGCTGCTGTCGACCGGCCACACCGACCGAGCAGCGCGCGCGCTGGCTCGCGCGACGCTGCTCGACGACGCGCGACCGCTCGCGTGGTGGGCGCTCGGGCTCGCCGAGATGGCGCGAGGCGATCGGGTCGCGGCCCGCGTCGCGTTCGGGCACGCCGCGTCGATCGCCGCAAGCCACCCCGGCGACGCGCCGGTACCCGAGTCCGACGGCGCCACGTGGGCCGACCTTCGCGACGCCATCGACGCTCGCCTGCGCCGACTCGACGCGGCGACCCCATGACGACCGACGGCACCATCCGCATCCGCCGCGGCGACCGGGTCTGGGTCGTCGACGCGTCCGCGGTGCTCGAGGTGTCGCGCCACCGCCGCCGGTCCCCGGTACCCGGCGCCGCCCCGGGCGTCGTCGGCGCGAGCTCGATCCGCGGCATCGTCGTCCCGATCTTCGACCTCGACGTCCGACTCGGGTACGGGGCGCCGGATCCCAGCCGACACCTCACGGTGTTCATCGGCGGCGCCGAGCCCCTCTTCGGGATCGTCGCTGACACCTGCGAGCTCGTGGGCACTCTGGCCGATTCGAGCCCTGCGTCCGCCTCGTCACACTCGGTCGGGCCCTGGGCCGATGACCCCCTCGTCCGCGCCGTCTGGCCCGACGGCACCCTCGCGATCGACACGAACGCGCTGCTGACCGATCCGCGCCTCCAGGCCGGTCGAACGGAGCACGACGCAGACGGGGCGCGCCGAGTTTGACGGGGTGACACCCGGATCGCACGCTGTGCCTCGAGTCCACCGCCCCGAACGTCATGACCGACCGCTCGCCCCGCCCCCCGTTCGCACGCATCGGCACACGCTTCTTTGTGCTGATGGCGGTGTTCGTGGGCCTCGCGGTGGGGTCGATCCTCGTCGACCTGTCCGTCGCCCGGCTCTCGCGGGCCCACCGCGCGGTGCTCGCCGAGCTGACGACGGCGCGCACCGGCGCGAGCCACGCGGTCGTGCTCGCCGAGCGTGCCCAGCAGACCGAGGGCGACGCACGCGACGAAGCCCTCGACGCCCTGCGGGGCGAGCTGCTCCAGGTCGACGCCGCGCTCGAGACCCTGCGCAGCGGGTCGACGGACCCGGACCCCCGGTACGACGCGCCGACCCGCGACGCGATGCAGCGACTCGACGAGCAATGGCAGGGGCGGGCGAGGGCCCAGCTGCTCGCCCACGCGCTCGGCGAGGTGCGTGACGCCGCCGTGGCCACCGAAGCGTTCACGTCGCAGGTCGACGCGACGGCCGCCGTACAGGTCAACGGCGAAGAGCGCGCGCTCGCGCGCCTGCAGGCCCTCGCGATCGGGCTGGCCCTGCTGATGACCCTCGTCGTGCTGATCGCGGCGCTTTATGCCCGGCGGATGGCGCGGCGCCTCGACGGGCTCACCGAGGTCGCGCGCCGGGTCTCGGACGGCGACCTCGACGCCGACCTCGGCGAAGACGGCGTCGACGAGATCGGCGACCTCGCCCGGGCCGTGCGTGTCATGACCGGGGCGCTCGCCGAAAGCATCGACGAACAGCGTGTCGCCCACGACCGGCTCGCGGCGACGCTGGACGCGGCACCGGACGGCATCATCACGATCGACACCCGCGGCCACGTGCGAACGATGAACCGCGCGGCGGTCAGCCTCTTCGGCTTCGAGACCGAACAGGTCGTCGGGCGCAACGTGAAGATGCTGATGCCGGCGCCGTACCACGACGAACACGACGGCTACATCGCGCGGTACATCCGGACGGGCGAGGCGAAGATCATCGGGCGCGAGCGCGAGGTCACCGCCCGTCGCGCCGACGGCTCGACCTTCCCCATGGCGCTGTGGGTGTCCGAGATGGACCTCGACGGCGAGCGCGGGTTCATCGGCGTGTGCCGCGACATCACCGAGCGCACGCGCAGCCGTGAAGAGCGCGAGCTGCTCTTCGCCGCGATCACCGACACGGTGAGCCGGCTCGCGTCGGCCGGCGCCCAGCTGCTCGCCGGCGCGACGCAGCAGGCGTCCGGCGCGCACGAGCAGACCGCCGCGGTGTCCGAGACGGTCGCCACGGTCGAAGAGGTCAGCCAGACCGCGACGCAGGCCGCGCACCGGGCGCGAACGGTGGCCGAGTCGGCGCGACGATCCGAAGAGCTCGGCGCCGCCGGTCGCGAGACGATCGACGCGACGATCGAGAGCATGGACGTCGTGCGCGGCCGGTCGAACTCCGTCGCCGCGAGCATCCTCGAGCTGGCCGAAGCCGCCCAGGCGATCGGCGAGATCATCGACGCGGTGAACGAGATCGCCGAGCAGACCAACCTGCTCGCGCTGAACGCTGCGATCGAGGCCGCCCGCGCCGGCGAGCACGGCCGCGGGTTCGGCGTCGTCGCCGCCGAGGTCCGCGCCCTCGCCGAGCAGTCGCGCTCGGCCACCGAGCAGGTGCGGCGCATCCTCGGACAGATCCAGCGCGCGACGAACAGCGCCGTGCTGGCCGCCGAAGAAGGCACCAAGGCCGTCACCACCGCAGCGAGCGAGATCACCGACGCCGGCAACCACATCGGCGACCTCGCCGAGCTGCTCGGGTCCGCCGCCGACGCGGCCGCCCAGATCTCGGCGTCGGCGTCCCAGCAGGCGACGGGCATCAGCCAGATCAGCGACGCGATCCGCCACATCGACGACGTGACCCGGCAGTTTCTCGGGTCGACCGAGCAGGTGAAGGCCGCCGCGATGGGGCTGAACACATTGAGCGTCGAGCTGCAGCAGATGCTCGACCAGTGGGATCGGTAGCGACGGATGGACCCTGCGACGCTGCAACGACGCCTGCGCGCGGTCTTCGTCGAAGAGCTCGAAGAGCACCGGGACACGATCGAGTCGCAGCTCATCGACGCCGAGGCCGGGCGCGCCGAAGCAGACACGATCACACGGCTGTTTCGGTCGGCCCACACGCTGAAGGGCGCGGCACGCTCGGTGGGGCTGTCCGGGGTCGCCGACCTCTGCCATCGCGCCGAGCAGCTCATGGCCGCGGTGCGCGACGACGCGAGGGTGCTCGACCTCGAGCGGCTCGGCGCGCTCGCGACGTGGCTCGACGCGCTGGGCGAGGTGCGGCGCACCCTGCTGCGTGACGAGGACATCGAGCCGAGCGCGCTGGCGCCTGCATTGGACGCGCTGGCCGCCTCCCTGGCACGCACGGACGACGCGGCGGCGCCGGTGCCCGTCCCCACGAGCGCCGCGCCGTCGACAGGGACCACGCCGAAAGCGGGCAGCGAGGCGCCGACCGGCGTGCCCCCGGCTGGCCCGTCGGCCGACGCCACCAGCCCGTCCGTGCGCCTGCGCGCCGCGGACCTCGACGCCCTCGACGTCGGCGTGGGCCGTCTGGTCGGCGCGCGTCGCCGGACGCGAAATCACCTGCGGCAGATCGAGCGCCTGACCGCCGGCGTCGATGCCGTGCGCGCCGCGTTCGTCGACGCGACCCGCTCGCCGCACGACGGCGCAACCGCACGGGACGCGGACCGGCGGGGCTTCGATCGGACCGAGGCGGCCATCGAGCGCCTCGACCGGACGGTGCATGCCCTGTCCGCAACCCTGCGCGCGGACGCCCGGCGGTTCGAGCGCGCGGTCGCCGACGTCGAGGCGGCCGTTCGTCGCGCGCGACTCGTGCCCTTTGCCGAAGCGTGCATCGGGCTCGAGCGCACCCTCGACGACGCCGCACGGGCCTGCGGGGTCCGCGCGCGCTTCGTCCTCGAGGGGCACGACGTGGCGCTCGACCGAGCGGTCGCCGCGCGGATCAACGCGCCGCTGCAGCACCTCGTGCGCAACGCGGTCGCCCACGGGATCGAAGCCCCCGAGGCACGCACGGCGGCGGGGCGCGATCCCGTCGGCACGATCTCCATCGCCGCGTCGACCCACGGCACCCGGGTGCGTGTGGTGGTCACGGACGACGGCCGTGGGATCGACATCGATCGGGTGCTCGATCGGGCGCGCGACCGGGGCCTCGACGTGCCCCGCGGTGATCGAGCGTCCGCCGCCTTCGCGATGCTCTTCGAGCCCGGGTTCACCACCCGTGATCGGGTGAGCGCGGTGGCCGGTCGCGGGGTCGGGCTCGACGTGGTGCGCGCCGAGATCGAGGCCCTGCAGGGCACCGTGGAGCTGTCGTCGCAGCGCGGCGAAGGCACCCGGTTTACCATCGAGCTGCCGACCACCATCACCACCTGCAAGACGCTCTTCGTGCGCGCCTGCCAGCACGTCTGGGGCCTGCCGGCCAATGCGGTGACCCGGGTCGTTCGGCTCGGCGACCTCGACGTGTCCGACGACGGGCAGGCGACGATCGACGGCGTGACCGTCCCGCTGATCGACGCCCCCGGCGCCCTCGACCTGCCCCCGGGTCCGCGACCTCGAGAGGTCGTCGTCCTGCTGCAGACCGCGGCGCGCACCGCGGGGTTCGTCGTGAACGACGTGCTCGACGAAGACGATGTCGTCATCAAGCCCCTCGGCACGCGATTCGAGGGCGTCTCGCTCGTCGATGCGGCGACGCGACGGGACGACGGCTCGCTTGCGTTTCTGCTGCACGTGCCGACGGTTGTGCAGTCTGCCGCCCGTGTTCGCCCTCGAGAGAGCGCCGCGCGTCGGTCGTCCCCGCGCACGGGTCACCGGCTCCTCGTGGTCGATGATTCCCTCACGGTGCGGGCCCTGGTTCGCTCGATCCTGGAAGAAGCCGGTTACGACGTCGTGGTCGCCGTCGACGGGGCCGACGCGCTGGAGCGCGTGAAGCGGTCCCCGTTCGATCTCGTGGTCTCGGACTTCGAGATGCCCCGCCTCGATGGCATCGGACTGACGCGCGCCATTCGCGCCGACGACCACCTGGCCGACCTCCCCGTGATCCTGCTCACCGGGCGCGACGACGACGACGCGACCCGCCGAGGGGCCGAAGCGGGCGCCAGCGCGTACCTGACCAAGAACACCTTCGACCAGACCGAGCTGATCGCGTGCATTCGCCGCCTGCTACAGCCGCCGACCGACGCCGGGCACCCCGATGAGCGCGGCGACGACGACGATCCGGGTTCTCGTCGCGGATGACTCCGCGACGGTGCGCGCGTGGCTCACGGCCGCGCTCGAGCGCGACGCGGGCATCGAAGTCGTCGGGGCCGCCACGGACGGGCGCGAGGCGGTACAGCTCGCCGAGACCCTCGCGCCGGACGTCATCACGATGGACGTCCACATGCCGCGCCTGGACGGGCTCGCCGCAACGCGCGAGATCATGGCGCGGTGCCCGACCCCGATCGTCGTCGTCTCGTCGACTGTGGACGCGACGGACGTCGAGGCGACCCTGCGTGTGCTCGAGACGGGGGCCGTCGCGGCGATCGCCCGGCCCACCGACGAACGCGGCGCCGCGGACCTCGTGCGCACCGTCCGGCTCATGGCCGACGTGAAGGTCGTGCGACGCACCGAGCGGCGCCCCCCGATCCAGCGCCCGGCCCACCGCCGTGTGGCGCAGCCCACGGACGGTGTCGACGTCGTCGGGGTGGCGGCGTCGACCGGCGGTCCGTCGGCGTTTTTTCGCCTGCTGACGATGCTGCCGGCTTCGATGACGACGCCGATCCTGCTCGTGCAGCACCTGTCCGCCGGCTTTCTCGACGGGTTCGTCGCGTGGCTGTCGACGGCCAGCGACCGCGCGGTGTGCATCGCCGAGAGCGGGCTTCGGCCAGCCCGCGGCACGGTCTACGTCGCCCCCGACGATCTGCACCTCGGCGTGGGGCTCAACGGCGCGCTGCGCCTCTCGCCGCGGGACCCCATCGGCGGGTTCCGCCCCTCGGCGGACTTTCTCTTCGAGACCCTCGGCATGCACCTCGGGCCCCGCGCCGTCGGCGTGATGCTGACCGGTATGGGCACCGACGGGGTCGCCGGGCTGCGTGCCCTGCACGACGCGGGTGGCACGACCCTCGCGCAGGATCGCGCGTCGAGCGCCGTGTACGGGATGCCCGGCGCGGCCCATGCCGCCGGCGCCGTAGACCACGTGCTGCCCCTCGACAGCATCGCGCCCGTCCTCAACGACCTCTGCCTTCGACGCGGACCGAGCCCATGAGCCCGTTCGAACCGACCCGCCTGCAGGCGACCCTCGACGCCGCGGGCCCCGCCTTCGTGACCCGCATGCGCGACGTCTTCGCCCGCAGCGTGCGCGAGAAGACGAACGACCTGCGGGACGCCGTCGCAACCGGCGACGCCGAGGGCGCGCACCGCGCCGCGCACTCGATCAAGGGGTCGGCGGCGACGGTAGGGCTCTCGGCGTTGCAGCACCTCGCGCAGGACCTCGAGCGGCAGGCGCGCGACGCCCCCGGGTCGGTCACGCTCGACGCCCTGACCCCGCTCGACAACGCGCTCGACGACGGGCTCGCCGCGATGGACGCCTGGATCGCCGAGATCGTCGGCGCGTGATCGTCACGGCAGGTCGGCGCCGCACTGCCAGCAGACCTCGAACCCGGGCTCGCGTTCGGCGCCGCAGGCCGCGCACGGATCGGCGATGCTGAGCGCGCCGTCGCGGTCATCGCCCGGCGAGAGCCGCCCTCGCTCGTCGGTGCCCATCAGGTCGCGCACGATCCGATCCGCCTCGTCGAACCGGTCCTCGGGCACGTGCACCTCGGCGAACACGTCCGTGAAGGGCACCATCCCGCGCATCGCCGTGAGCTGGGCGTTGCGCAGGCGCGTCTCAATGCCCGCGCGGCGCAGGTGTTCGGCGACGAGGTGGGCGTTCGGGACGAACGGATTGGAGTAGACGCGGACGTACTTCACGAGGCCTCGGGGCGCGCGCGACGGGCTGGTCGCGATCGCGACGGGATGCCATGGTGTGCGGCCCCTGCCGCCCTGTCGAGGACACGATGGCCCACCCCCGCCCCGGATTCTGGCTGCGCCCTGCGCCGAACATCACGCTGCCGACGCCGTCGATGGCGGACGTCACGCGCACCGCCGAAGCGCTCGACGGGGACCTGCCGGACGCGCTGATCACGCTGCTCGGTGAGCAGAACGGCGGCTGGACCCGGTACGACGGACTGCCCGTCCCCACCGACGTGTCGGCGGACGGGCTGCTCATCGTCGACCACATGCGCGGCGTCGGCTCGCCCGGTGGGCTCGTGCCCACACCGAGCCTGGAGCGCGAGCTCGACCTGCCGCGCCCGTGCCTGCTGCTGGCCGCCGACGAGCTCGGCGCCGTCATCCTCGACGGACGCGGCGAAGGGGGGCCGGTGGTCACGTGGCTCGAACGACCGGGCACCCGGTCGGTGCAGGTCGCACCGTCGTTCGGCGCGTTCGTCACGTCCCTCGTCGACAGCCGCGACGAGTACGTCGTCGGGCTCGTCGAGGTCGACGACGGCGAGGTCGACTACATCGCAACGAAGCTCGGTGAGCTCGGCGCGACATTCGAGCCGCAGGGCGACGAGCGGGTCGCCACGGTCACCGCCTGGACGGATCGACGCGGCGAGTCCCCCGCCGAGCTGCGGCTGCGCCGCCATCCCCGGGACAAGGGGCGCGACCACTTTCTCGATCACGACGACGCGGACTGGCTGCTCGAGTGCGACGTGGACGACGCGCGCATGGCGTGGCTGATGCGTGCGCTCGAAGACCTCGACGAGTTCGAGTTCGAGATGCTGCACCGACCGTGGAACGCGGTGGCCGGCGGGACCCGCTGACCGAGCGGGTGCAGCGGCCTCCACGCCCTGCGCGTCAGGCGCCGCCGCGCCCTTCGGGCCGCAGGGTGAGCGTGCGCTTCGTACGCTGGGCGACCCGCGCCTCGTCCCACGCGATCGGGATGCCGCGGTTCGTCGACCACGCCTTCACCTGATCGTCGAAGTGCGGCGAAAACGGGTTGCCACACTGCCCGTGGATGATCGCGAACCGGCTCTCGTCCCAGGCACCGACGTCGATGACGGCGCGCAGGGTGGCGAGGCCGATCGGGTTGCGGGACGGGTCCTCGAGGTCGACCGCCGCCTGGGCGATCGTGCTCGCGTCGCCGCCGATCGTGAGGGGGCCGATGTTGAAGATCGGCGCCAGCGCGGGGACCTCTTCGGCCATCGGATGCACGAGGTGCAGCGGGCGGATGCGCCCCCAGCCCCACCGGGTCGGCCGGCGCCCGAACCGCTTGCGCAGGTCGGCGATCACCGCGTCGAGGGCGTCGAGCAGCTCGGCCTCCCAGCCGTGATCGAACCACCCGTCGGGCTGGTCGTTCATCAGCCGCACGAGGTGGCTCAGGCGGCGCGTCACGATCAGGTTGTACGGCAGCAGCGGCGTGAACCCGCGCCCGAGTGCGTGCTCGGCAGCGTTCGGCGCCTTCGACCGGACGACCCGCCGCGCGACCTCGGCGACGAAGAACGCGAACACGGTGGCGCCGCGCGCGTCCGGGGTCATGTGCCCGTCCCAGCTGCGCAGCAGTCGCAGGCCGACGCGGGCCGCGCGGTGGCCGGGGTCCAGCGCCAGCACGACATCGCGCACGTCGCGCCAGGCGAGGGAGCGGACGTCGAGCTGCAGCTGCTGCGTCGTCGTGACCGACCAGTTCTGCCGGCCCTGCAGCGCCTCGACGATCGCCGCCTGCCGATACCCGTCGAGCCAGTCGACGCCGAGGAACGGCCCGTCGCCATCCGCAGCCGGGGCGTTGTTCGCCGTCGCGACGAAACCCTGCTCGGGCTGATGGGCGTGGGGCAGCTCGTCGAACGGCACGATCTCGTCCGTCCACGCGTTGCCCTCGACCCACCCCGGCAGAGGCAGGTTGCCGCTGCCCGCGCCGCGGATCGGCAGCTCGAGCCCGAGCACCTGCCCGACATCGCCGGTGACGTCGGCGTACACCATGTTGCCGCCGCTGGTGACGGCCTGACGGAAGCACCCGCGGAAGCTCTCGAACGAGTCGGTGCGGTGCAGGCTGTAGAACCCGCGGTGGGGCCGCGCGGCGAGCCACGTCGCCGACATCGACAGCGCCGGGCCGCTCGCGTCGAGCGCCGGCGTCACGATCGGGCCGCGGGGGGTGACGAGGACGTCCTCGATCACCTCACCGACGCCCTTCACGGCGATGCGCTCCTCGATGCGCTCGCAGGGCACGTACCTGTCGCCCTGCCGGATCGTCCGGCCGTCGGCGCCGACCTGCTCGACGAAGAGGTCGGTGTTGTCCGCATGTGCAGCGGTGAGCCCCCACGCCGCGAACCCGTTGTGGCCGACGCCCATCGCCGGCAGCCCGACGAAGGTCGCGCCGCAGGTGTGCCACTCGGGGGTGCGAATCGACGCCAGATACCAGCTCGTCGGCGCGACCGGGTTCAGGTGCGGGTCGTTGGCGAGGATCGGGCGACCGGTGCTCGTGCGATCCGGCGCGACGGCCCACGCGTTCGACCCGCCGCCGAGGTGCCGGGCGTGCTCGAAGAGCGCGAGGTCGGCCTCGAGACGGTCGATCGTCGCGGCCGCGTCGCCCACCGGCACCGACACGGGGAAGTGCTCCGGGTACTGCGGATCGAGCGCGCGCAGAGCTTCCGGGCCGTCGTCGAGCAGGATGCGCAGGCGCAGCAGCTCCATGTCCCAGTTCGACGCGAGCGCGAAGCAGAGCAGCGCGAAGAACCCCTGCACGTCGCCGGGCGTCCACACCGTGGGCTCACGCACGCCGAGCAGGGTGAACTCGTGAGGCAGCCGGGGCAGCCCCTGCGCGAAGCCCGCCGCGACGCCGTCGCAGTACGCCTGCAGCTGGGCGCGCACGTCGTCGTCGCACACCGCCGCCTGGGCACAGCCGGCGCGGTGAAAGCCGATGCGCCGCGACAGACGATCGAGCGGCAGCGCGTCGGGGCCGGCGACCTCGGCCATCGTGCCGCGCTGGGTGCGCGCGATGATCTCGAGCTGGCCGCCCCGATCCTGCGCGTGGCAGAAGCCGAGCGCGAACCAGGCGTCGTGATCCGTCGACGCGTCGATGTACGGCACGCCGTACCGGTCCCGCCGGATCGTGATCTCGCCGTCGAGCCCCGACACCCGGCGCGTGCCGGTGTGCCGCGGCTGGCGGTGACCGGTGAGCAGTCCGAAGGCGCGCTTGATGGGATGCATGCGGCGGCGGGGGCAGCAGGGGCGCGCAGGGTGCACCCCGCCGGGGCCGGTCGTCAATCGACGATCAGTCCTCGAGGTACTCGATCACGCAGCGCCCCTCGTCCGAACAGGCGGCCCGCACGTACCCGGGGTACTCGGGCTCGCAGGTCGCGCAGTCCGTGTCGGGATCGCACACCCGGGACCGCCACTCGCCCTCGGCGTCGGCGCGCAGGGCGATGAGCTGCTCGGGGATGAAGTCCGACCCGCAGGTGCAGCAGTCCGGCGTGCGCAGAACGCACTCGTCGTCGGTAGTGCAGGCGGTCACCGGGTCGGTACGCACGTCGGTCGCGGTGCAGGCGGCGTCCGCGCACTCGGCGAGCAGCCACGGGTTGGGCATCGACGCGCAGCCCGGGCAGAGCGGATCCGGGTCGTCGCACACCGTGGCGTAGTGGGCGTCCCGGTCGGCGACGTGGATGCCGTCGACGTCGTCGATCGTCGGCTGGCCGCAGACGCCGCAGCAGGTGTTGGCGGCGAGGGTGCAATCGGACGGGACGGCGCAGGCGGTCCACGTCGGGCCGGGCGCGTCGGTGCCGGTGTCGCTCACGGCGTCGGTGCTCGGCGCGTCGGTGCTCGTGTCGCCGGACGCGTCGACGACCGGAGCATCCGGGCCGGCGTCGTCGGACGGCTCGCGCTCTTCGTTGGCGCAGGCGGCGAGGGCGCCGAAGCACGCGACGGCGACGAGGGACGCGGCGACACGAATCGAGCGCGTGGTGAGCAGCATCTCAGAGACCTCCGACACGGGGTTGAAATCGGCCAGGCGACCCGCCAGGCTGCTGCCCCGGATGCCTGCCGTCGATGGTCTACGCGCGGCGGGCGAACGCAACGGTGTTGCCCTGTCGGCCCCCTCTGGAGCCATGATGCCTCTCGCACGTCTCGCCCTCTGCACCTCGCTGTTCGCCGGTACGATCGGCGCGCTCGGCTGCCAGAGCCCCGCGCCGCCCGCGCGGTCGGCGGTCACCCCGCAGACGTCGGTCGGCACGGTCGCCCCGGTGATCGAGGACGACGAAGCCGACGACGGAGCAGGCGACGACACCGTCGCGATCCTCGACGACGGGCCGGCGGTCGACACGTCCGAGTGGATGACCTGGGACGAGGGCTACGCGGCCGCCCAGGCGTCGCGGACGCCGATCATGCTCTACGTGTACGGCGAGTGGTGCGCGCGGTGCCGCGAGCTCGAGCCGGTGCTCGACCGCGCCGACGTCGTCGCCGCGACGGACGGCCTCATCCGCATCCGCCAGGACACGGACGTGCCCGCGCCCTGGCTCGCCGATATCGTCGGCGACCGCAACTCGTACGTCCCCCGCGTGCTCTTTCTGCACCCGGACGGATCGCGGACGGATCTCGTGAGCCCGCACCCGCGGTACCCGTACTTCTATACGCCGTCGATGGTCGACGCGTTGCTCGAGAACGTCGAGGCGGCGCACACGATGTGATCGGGCGGATGCCCCGAATCTTCGGCACCGGTGATGCGAGCGCCCCGAACCACCGCCACGGGTGATGCGAGCGCCCCCGAATCACCGCCACAGGTGATGTGAGCGAAGGGCGGGTCATGCCCCGCCCCTGAGCGTCATCGCAGGTGCCGGTCGAAGCGGCCCGGCGCGGCGCAGAATGATGCGCCGCGATGCACGGGCGAGCGCGCCGAATCACCGGCACGGGGGATGCGAGCGCGGCCGCGCGCCGGACGCGAAAGCGGCCGTGCTCGCATGCCCCGAACCACCGCCACAGGTGATGTGAGCACGGCCGCGCGCCGGCCGCGAATGCGGCCGTGCTGCGCGGCCCATCCGAACTCAGTACAGCGCGTCGTGCCGGTCGCGCAGGCCCTGCAGGATGCCCGGCAGCATGCGCCGCGTGGCGTTGCGCTCGATGCCGTCCGGCGCGCGGATGCCGGTGTCGGCCTCGAACTCGTACACCACCAGCGTCTCGGACTCCGACCCCTGCCACGGCTGCACGAGCCAGTACCCGCGGTTCTCGTTCATGTTGCCGCCGGCGTACGTCCAGCTCGACACGTAGCTGTCCACGCCACCGACGGCCTGCTCGGCGTCCGTGACGTTCAGCGTGTACTCGCGGTCCGCGAGGGGCCACGGCAGGTTCGTCTTCGCCGACACCACCTCGGTGCCCCCCGACGCGCTCACCACCGTCGCGTCGTACATGTCGGGCACCCAGCGGTCCTGGTTCGCGAAGTCGCTCACGATCGCCCAGACCTCGTCCGCCGGCGCCTCGACCACGGCCATGATGTGGCCGGTCGTCACGGTGCCGTCGACGTTCGCGCGGACGAGGATCTCGCCGTCGTTCAGGTCGGCCGTCTGGGACGTCGACGGCGACGGGTCGTGCACCCGCGGCTGAGCCAGCGCAACGGCGGGGAGCGTGAGCAAAGCAACGACCAGGGGGGCGATTCGCATGGATCCAGCGGGGGCATGAGCAGAGAGCCGGCGCGCGATGCACCGACGAACGCGGCAGGGGGATTGTTCAACACCAGCCGCGGCGGGGCCATCCTCGATCATGCCGCGCCGCGTCGAAAGTGCCATCCCGATCCCGGTTGAATCCCCCCATGCGTCGTGCCAGGACCGAACGAGACGTACGGGCTCCCCCGGCGTCGTCACGACGAAGTGCATCCTGTCCGGCCGCACCCCCTGTCGGCCGATCTCGCGCGTCCTTCGCGCCCCCGCCTACGCCGCGCCCCACCGGCGCGCCCCCCACGGAGCGGCATGAGCTACACCCACCTGAAGGTCGAGAAGGAAGAGACCCACCTGCTCAAGATCACCCTCGACCGCGAAGAGGCGCGCAACGCCTACAGCCTCGAGATGATCGAGTCGCTGGTCCGGGCGCTCAACAACGCCGAAGCCGACGACGACATCCGCTGCGTCATCATCACCGGCTCGGGCTCGACGTTCAGCGCCGGCGGCGACCTCAAGCTCATGCAGGAGCACGGGGGCATGTTCCACGGCGACCCCGTCCGCCTGCGCAACCAGTACCTGCGCGGCATCCAGCGCATCCCGCGCCGATTCGCCCGGTTCGAGAAGCCCGTCATCGCCGCGATCAACGGCCCCGCGATCGGCGCCGGCCTCGACCTCGCCTGCATGTGCGACATCCGCATCGCGGCGAACGGCGCCCGGTTCGGCTCGACCTTCGTGAAGCTCGGCCTGATCCCCGGCGACGGCGGCGCGTACCTGCTCTCGCGCATCGTCGGGTTCCCCCGGGCCCTCGACATGGTGATGACCGGCCGCGTGCTCGACACGATCGAAGCCGAGCGCATCGGCCTCGTCGGTGAGGTCGCCGAGCCCGAGGACCTGTGGACGCTCGTGTACAAGCGCGCCCGCAAGATCGCCTCGAACGCGCCCCTCGCCGTCCGCCTCGCCAAGAGCGCGACGTACCAGTCGTGGGACCTCAACCTCGAGGCTGCGCTGAACCTCGCCGCGACCTACCAGGGCATCGTGCAGAACACCGCGGACCACGACGAAGGCGTCGCCGCGATGCTCGAGGGCCGCGCCCCCGAATTCAAGGGCTGACGAGTTCAAGGGCTGACGAGCGCCCGCGCGACCGGCACGGGCAACGCCCACACCGCCGCCCCCGAACACAACCGGCACGGGCAACGCCCACACCGCCACCCTGCGAACCCGCACCCACGGCGGCGATGCATCGCCGCCAGGCGGCGCAGCCGCCGGTGCTCGCACCACCCTCGACCGACACCGCACCCCGTGCCAGGCTCCCCGGCATTCTTGCCACGACCGGAGCCTCGCATGCGCCGCGCTGCCCTCACCGCCCTCGCTCTCTGTGCCGCTTCCCCCGCCCTCGCCGGCGAGGGGATGTGGCTGCCCGAGCAGCTGCCTCTCGTCGCCGATGACCTCGAGTCGATGGGGCTCGAGCTCGACGCCGAGACCCTGTCCGACCTCTCGGCCTGGCCGCTGGGCGCGATCGTCAGCCTCGGCGGGTGCAGCGCGTCCTTCGTGTCCGAAGACGGCCTCGTCATCACGAATCACCACTGCGCGGTCGGCGCCCTGCAGATGAACTCGTCGGCCGAGGCGAACCTCGTCGACATCGGCTTCGTCGCCGACGACCGCGCCGACGAGGTGTGGGCCGGGCCCGGGTCCCGCGTGCTCGTCACCGAGTCCCTGACCGACGTGACCGACACGATCCGCGCCGCGGCCGACGCCGCCGCAGACGACTACGGCCGGTGGGAAGCGATCGACCGGACGCGCAAGCAGCTCGTCGCCGAGTGCGAGGCCGATGCCGGCTACCGCTGCACCGTCGCCGTGTACGACAGCGGCGGTTCGTACCGCCTGATCCGCCAGCTCGAGATCGAGGACGTGCGCATCGTGTTCGCGCCGCCGTCGATGATCGGGTTCTACGGCGGGGACGAGGACAACTGGATGTGGCCCCGCCACGCCGGCGACTTCACCCTCTTTCGCGCGTACGTCGGACCCGACGGCGTGCCGGCGGCCCACGACGAGGCCAACGTGCCGTACACCCCGCCGCACCACCTGGAGATCGCCCGCGACGGCGTCGACGACGGCGACTTCGTGATGGTGGCCGGGTACCCGGGGCGCACGAACCGGTATCGGACGGCGTCCGAGGTCGCCTGGGCCGAGACGTCGAGCTACCCGTGGTCGATCGCCACGATGGAGGACGTCATGGCGATCCTCGACGCGCGCATCGCCGCCGACGAGACCGCCGCCGTCACCCTCGGCGGGCTGCGGTTCGGCATCGGCAACTACCTCAAGAACAACCGCGGCATGCTCGACGGGTTCGCGTCCAGCGGCCTCACCGAGCGCGCCCAGGCCCGCGAAGACGAGCTGCTCGACTGGCTCGAAGGCCAGGACGACCCGGCCGCCGCCGCCGACATCCGCGCCCTGCGCGAGGCGATCGAGGCCCGCCGCGCCACCGCCGAGCGAGATCGCATCGTCGGCTGGGCGATGTGGACGGTCCGCCTGCTCGGCGCCGCCCGCACCGGCGTGCAGCTCGCGAAGGCGCGCGCCATTGACGACGACCTGCTGCGCGACGCCGGGTTCCAGGAACGCGACTGGGATCGCATCACCGAGGGCTTCGGCCGCATCAGCCGCTCGTTCGACCGCGAGGCCGACGAGCAGCTGCTCGCCTACTGGCTGCGGCGCGCCGACGACCTCGGCCCGGACCAGCGCATCGAGGCGTTCGACAACCTGCTCGACGCCCACCGCGACGCCGACGACCCGTACGCCGCAGCCGCGGCCGCAGCCTACGACGAGACGCGACTGACGGTCGAAGACGAGCGCATGGCCCTGCTCGAAGCCGATGTCGACGACGTCGAGTTCGCCCGCGACCCGCTCGTCGCCCTCGCCTGGGCGCTCGAGCCCCTGCGTGAGGCGAACCAGCAGGCGGACCGCGCGTTCGGCGGCCTCGAGTCGCGCCTGCGTCCCGTGTGGCTGCAGGCGCTGCAGGACGCCGCCGGTCGCGAGCTCTACCCGGACGCCAACGGCACCCTGCGCATCACGTATGGGCTGGTGCGCGGGTACCCGGGGGACGACGGCGTCTGGTACCTGCCCCAGACGACCGCCGCGGGCATCCCCGCCAAGCACACCGACACCGACCCGTTCGACGCGCCGGACGAGCTGCTCGAAGCGATCGAGGCCGGCGAGTGGGGCCCGTACGTCGACGGCGACCTCGACGCCCTGCCGATCGACTTCCTCACCACCCTCGACTCGACCGGCGGCAACAGCGGCTCGGCGACCCTCAACGCCCGCGGCGAGCTGGTCGGGCTGCTCTTCGACGGCAACTACGAGGCGATGGCCAGCGACTGGGTGTTCGACCCCGTCCGCACCCGGTCGATCCACGTCGACATCCAGTACGCCCTCTGGCTGATGGACCGCGTCTACCCCGCGCCGAACACCCTGCGCGAGATGGGCATCGAGCCCACGTTCGCCGACTGACGACGGACGAGCACACCCACCTCACCCGCGGCGCCGACGCTCCGTGTTCACGAGCACGACGCCGCCCATGGCGATGCCGCCGCCGAGCAGGCTCGTCGCCGTCGGCAGGGACCCGTCCCACAGCCACGATGTGGCGATGGTGACGAGGGGCACGAGGTACAAGAACACCATCGCCCGCGCGGCGGTCAGGCGGCGCACCGCCTCGTTCCACGCGAGGTAGGCCAGCGCGGCGGGGAAGATCCCGACGTAGATCACGGCGATCTTCGGCGCGAGCGCACCGCACGCGGACCACTGCTGAATCGCACCCGGCGCGAAGACGAGCATCGGCAGCGTGCCGATCGCGATGCTCCACGTCGTCACCGCCTGCACGCCGTGCGCGGCGACGAGCGGGCGCTGAAACACGAAGTACACGGACGTCGCGACCGCGCAGCCGATGATCAGCGCGGCGCCGCCGGTGAACGCGAGGTCTCCGCCCCGCCCCAGCACGAGCACGACGGTGCCGAGCAGGGCGATGCCGATGCCTGCCCACGCGCGCCGGCTGACGTCCGCGCCGTCAAACCGGGACGCGAGCAACGCCGTGAACACCGGCGCCGTCTGGATGAGGATCGCCGTCGTGCCCGGCGGCACCCACTGCTGCCCGAAGTTGAGCATCAGGTGGTACGCCGTGATGCCGACGAGGCTGATGGCGACGAGCCGCGGCAGCGCCGCCCGAGGCGGCCACGACACCCGCCGCACCGCGGCCACGGCGAGCAGGGTCAGCGTGGCCGTGCCGAACCGCAGCAGGGCGAGCGGACCGGGCGCGAACGCCTCGAGGGCGATCGCGATGCCGGTGAACGCCGAGCCCCAGAAGAGCACGGTGACGATGACGGCGAAGGCAGCCATGGCGCGACACCCTGCGTGCCTTGCATGGATCCGTCCAGCGCCGAGTGTCGTCAGGGCTTGCCTCGGCGTCTCGGGATCGCGAAGATTCGAGACATGAACCGAACCCAGCAAGACCCTGACTGGACCCCCGACGACGATGCGATGCGCCAGATGCTCGCGCTGACGCCGAAGCAACGCGTCCAGGCCATGCTGCGGATCGTGCGATTCGTTCAGCGAGTCCGTCCTCTCGGTTCGCCAGCGTCCTCGTGCTCCGAGTCGCACGATGTGCAGCGGGGCACTGCGGACTCGACCCGGTGACGCTGCTCGATCCGGACATCCTGCTCAACGTCCTCATCGACGAACGTGTCGAGTTCATCGTCGTGGGTGGACTGGCCGCGGTGATGCAGGGTGCAACGCTCACGACCTTCGATCTCGACATCGTCCCGCGACTCGACCCGGCGAACATCGAGCGGCTCGAACGTGCACTGGTCGCCCTCGATGCGCGGTTTCGTGCGCGACCAGACCTTGCGCCTCAGCGGTCACATCTCGTCTCTCGAGGCCACAAACTGCTGCGGACGCGTGCAGGAGACCTCGACGTTCTCGGAGCCATCGGCGACGACGAGGACTACGACGACCTTCGAAGCGATGTGGTCGAGATCTCGTGGGACGATCTGGTGGTGCCGGTGCTCGGACTTCATGGCCTGATTCGAACGAAACGCGCGGTGGGGCGAAACAAGGACCTGCTCGCCATTCCCATCCTCGAACGGCTCGTTGCCATCTCGCACCGCACGTCCGAAGGCGACGAATGACCCCCTTCGAACACGCCACCCGTCGCAGCCAGCTGGCGCGCATGCGCCGACAGGCCGTGGCCGCGCTGGCGCGCTATCCGTTCGCGGACGTCCGCCGCGTGAAGCTGCTGACCTTCTGGGAGAACGCCACCTATCGCGTCGACGGGCGCCTCGACGACGGCACCGAGGGCACGTGGCTGCTGCGGCTGCATCGCCCGGGATACAACACCCGCGCCATGATCCGATCCGAGCTCGACTGGATCACGGGCCTCGCCGACGCGGGGCTCGACGCCCAGCGACCGCTCGCCGCCCGCGATGGCGCCCGCATCGTCACGGTCGACGCGCCCCACGCGCCCACCCGCGACGTCACGATGCTGCGGTGGATCGACGGGCGTTTTCGGCACCGCGGGCTGACGCCGGCGCACACCCGCCGCGTCGGCGCGCTGCTCGCCCGCCTGCACCGGCACGCCGAGGCATGGACGCCGCCCGAGGGGTTCGAGCGCAAGGCGTGGGACCACACGCACTGGTTCGCCGGGCCCGTGCGCCCGACCCACCCCGACATGGTGGGGCTGCTCGACGAAGCCGGCTGGTCGACCTTCGACGAGGCGCACGACCGCCTGCTCGCGCTGCAAGGCGAGATCGGCACTGCGCCCGACCGGTGGGGGCTGATCCACGCCGACCTGCACTTTCACAACCTGCTCTTCGCCGGTGACCGTGCCCTCGCCATCGACTGGGACGACGCCGGCTTCGGGCACTTCGCCCAGGACATCGCCACCCCGTGGACGCGACTCGAGCGCCTCGACGACCCGGCGCCGCTGCAGCGTGCGCTGCTGGACGGGTATCGATCCGTCCGCCCGTGGCCCGAGGCTCAGGTCGCGTGGATCGACGCCTTCGCGACCCTCGAGTCCGTCGTCGTCGCCCGGGTCTTCGAGGACCGCATGGATCTCGAATCCGTGCGCCGGCGGGCTCCCGAGGTGATGGCCTTCGTGCGCGACCGCCTGCGGGCCTGGCTCGACGCCAACCCGGCGTGATGCCTCGGCAACCCCGGTGCGGCTTCTCGCCGGGCGCGGCACTGAACGCTTGCGCAGCGGATCGTGCCGAGCGAGGATGCGAGGGCCTCACGCCCCCGAAGGTGCCATGAGCGCCCCTCGCCGTCGGGCCCGCAGCGGCTCGCCCCCCGACATCGGTTCGTTCGTTCACCGGCTCACGTCGTCCCCACGCACGGCGAAGTCCGTCATGCGGGTCGAGCAGCTGCCCGCCCGGGACGCGCAGTTCGGGGACTTCACCGAGGGCGTGCCCGGCTGGCTGCGCGACGCCCTCGGCCGGCGCGGCATGGGGCAGCCCTACACCCACCAGAGCGCCGCGTGGCAGGCCCTCGACCGAGGCGAAGACGTCGTCGTCGTGACGCCCACTGCGTCCGGCAAGACGCTCTGCTACAACGTGCCCGTCGTCACGATGCTGGGTGAGCAGACCGAGGGGTGCGCGCTCTACCTGTACCCGACGAAGGCGCTGTCCCAGGACCAGTGCGCCGAGCTCAACGAGCTGCTCGATGAGACGCCCGTCGACGAGACGGCCCATGTCTACGACGGCGACACGCCCAGCGACATCCGGCGGCGCATCCGCGAGACGACGCGGATCGTGCTGACGAACCCGGACATGCTGCACGCGTCGATCCTGCCCCACCACGAGAAGTGGCGGCGGCTCTTCGCCTCGCTGAAGTACGTCATCATCGACGAGATGCACACGTACCGTGGCGTGTTCGGCAGCCACGTGGCGAACGTGCTGCGGCGCCTCGCTCGCATCTGCCGCTTCTATCGCGCCACGCCGCAGTTCGTGTTCACGTCGGCGACGATCGCGAACCCCGGCGAGCTCGCCCAGCAGCTCACCGGGCGCGCCGCGACCCTCGTCGATCAGACCGGGGCCCCGCGAGGCGAGAAGCTCTTCGTGCTGTACAACCCGCCGCTGATGGACGCCGAGCTGAAGCGACGGCAGTCCCCCGGCGCGGCCGCCCATCGGCTCGTCGCCCCGCTCATCGACGACGGCCACTCGGCGATCGTGTTCACCCGCAGCAGGCAGGGGGTCGAGATCCTCACCCGGCGACTCCGCGAGGGGTTCGAGCACCGCCGCAAGCCCGACCTCGCGAAGCGAATCACCGGATACCGCGGCGGGTACCTGCCCGACGAACGCCGCCGCATCGAGCGGGGACTGCGCGCTGGTGAGATCCGCGGCGTCGTGTCGACGAACGCCCTGGAGCTGGGCGTCGACATCGGCGCGCTCGATGTCTGCGTGATCGCCGGATACCCGGGCACAATCGCGTCGACCTGGCAGCAGGCCGGGCGCGCCGGGCGCCGGCGCACGACGTCGCTGAGCGTGCTCGTCGCCGGCGACGATCCGATCGATCAGTACCTCGTGACCCACCCGGAGTTCTTCTTCGGTGCGTCCCCCGAACACGCTCGGATCGACCCGAACAACCTGCGCGTGCTCGCCGAGCACCTGAAGTGCGCCGTGTTCGAGCTGCCCGTCGCGGGCGACGAGTCGTTCGGCTCCTTCGCTGTCGAAGACACGCAGGAGGTCCTCGCCTGGCTCGCCGACGAGGCTGGGCTCGTGCAGTACACCGACGGCGCGTGGCGCTGGGCGACGGACGGCTACCCGGCCACGACCGTCAGCCTGCGCGACATCCACGACGAGAACTTCGTCATCATCGACACGTCCGGATCCCGCCCCGAGATCCTCGGTGAGATCGACTTCGAGTCGGCCCACGTGACCGTGTACGAGAACGCGATCTACCAGCACGCAGCGACGCTCTACGAGGTGCACCGCCTCGACTACCGCGAGCGCAAGGCGTACGTGCGGCGCGCTGACATCGACTACTACACCCAGGCGATCGACCAGACGCGCATCTTCGTCCTCGACGCCTTCGACGAGGGCGCCACGGGGGGCCCCCTGATCCGCGGGCACGGCGAGGTGCGCATCGCGACGCGCTTCGTCGGCTACAAGAAGATCCGCTTCAAGACGTGGGAGAACATCGGCTACGGCGAGATCCACCTGCCGGACCTCGAGAAGCACACGTCGAGCTGGTGGCTCACCTTCCCCACCGACGACCTGCACGTGCTCGGGCTCGACGCCCGGTCCCAGAACGGCGGGCTGCTCGGCATCAGTCGCCTGCTGCACACCGTCGCCATCGTTCACCTCATGTGCGCCCGCGACGACCTGCTCGTCACCGTGCAGAGCCGCGACAGCGGCGCATGGGCCGAGCACGACGAGCGACTGACGAGCGACGGACCCGCCCCGCCCGTCCCGCTGAGTGAAGGCGGATTGCTCGAAGAGCCGTCGATCTTTCTCTACGATCGGTACCCCGGTGGCGTCGGGTTCAGCGAGCGGCTCTTCGACCTCACCGACGAGCTGCTCCGCCACGCGAAGCGCCTGCTCACCGATTGCGATTGCGAAGCCGGTTGCCCGCGCTGTGTCGGGCCCGTCGAGCTCGTCACCGAGGGGGGCAAGGCCGCCGCGCACCGGATCCTCGACGCCTTCGTCCCGTAGCGTCGATGGAATCCGTCGGCACACCCCGGGGTTGCACGGGGGTCGGCGCGGCGCTACCGAGGTCGCACGAGCCGCGCTGCGCACCCGATGGGCGTGCAGCGCATCCCACCCGGTGAACGACGCGCCCCCAACCCGAAGAGGACGGCATGGGCACGATGCAGTGGCGAGAGCACTTCGCGAGCTCGGTCCGGCGAGACCGCCGGGTGAGCTGGGACATCGGCGTGCACCTGCCCGAGCCGGTGCGTGAGCCGGTCCTCGCCTCGCTGCAGACCTTCCAGCGCGGACTGACCTCACCGGGCATGCACCTGCGCACCCGCGTCCGTCAGCAGTGCCCGGCCGAGTACGCCGACTGCGTCGACCTGTACGTGCAGGAGAAGAACATCCACGCCGAGCTGCTCGCCCAGCTGCTGTGGCGCACCGGATCCGAACCGACGCGACGGGCGATGATCGACTTCGCGTTCCGCCGCGTCCGGCGCCGGTTCGACTGGGCGCGCGAGATGATGATCCTGCTCACCGCCGAGATGGCCTCGATGCCGTTCTTCCGCGTGTTGAGCAGCAGCATCGACGACGCGGTCACACGACAGGTGCTCGAATCGATCATGGCCGACCAGAGCTACCACCTCGGCTTCCACATCGACCACCTGCGGCCCGAGCTCGAAGAGCGCGACAACATGGAGCGCCTCGTCCTGCAGCAGGCGTGGAGCGCGATGTTCGGCTCCCTGCTCGGTGTGATCATGGTCGACAACCGCGACGTCTTTCGCGCCCTCGGCTACGAGCGGCTCACGTACTGGACCGACGCGTGGAACCTCTTCGCGCAGGTCCAGTCCGGACTCACCGGGTCTCCGCACCTCGCGTCGGTCATCGGCCGCGATCCGCGATTGAAGTTCGCGCTCTGACCTGGGCGTGCTGCACCGCGCGCTTCGCGTCAGGTGCGCTGAACCGAGCGTCACATCCGGTGTGCTGAACCCCATCCGGGCAGCATGCACCCTGGCGTGAGGCCACGAACAGCGACGCGCCCGCCGCGCAGGATCTGCGGGCGAGCGCGCTTCACGGCCCCCGACGTCGGGGACTGACGACTACTTCGGGTCCGGGCCCGGGCCGGGTCCCGGCGGCCACACGTCCTCATCGTCGACATCCGGCTCACCACCGTCCGGTTCTTCGGGGTCGAACCGCGCCATGTCGTCCGATCCCGGGCCGGGTCCCGGCGGCCACACGTCCTCATCGTCCACGTCCGGCTCACCACCGTCCGGTTCTTCGGGGTCGAATCGCGCGGTCGCCTGATCGGGATCCGGTCCCGGTCCGGGGGGCCACACGTCGTCCTCCACATCGGGCTCCCCTGCGTCGGGGTCCTCCGGGTCGAAGCGTGCTTGATCCTGGTCCGTCACCGCAGGCGGTTCCACCGTGTTCGCATTGGCGTACTGCGAGGGGCGGTCGCATCCGGCGAGGGACACTGCCATCATCGCCGCGGTGAGCGCGGCAGTCCATCCGAGTCGGGTCGCAGCCATGGCGTCCTCCGGTGCGGGCAGGTGGTCCTGATCCACCGCTCAGCACCGCAAGTGTCGTGCCATCGAACGACCGATCCACGTGGCGACCGCGGGGTGCATCGACACCCCCGCTCCGGCATCCTTCGTGCCGAAATCCCCTGTGGGTTCAACAGGCTTCGACACGAACGCCGATTTCGCAACGGGCGACCTGGCACGCTGGCAGGGGCGCATTCGCCCGGCCGCTTCCAGGCCTGCCCGACGAGGATCTTCGGGACCGCCCGACGAGGATCCCCGGGCCCCGGATCCCTGCTCTCGGCGCCAGCCATCGCGGGCGCGATGACCGCATCGGCTCCGTACGAACCGACGCGAACCCTCAGAGATCGCCCTTCGAGGCGAGCCACGCGACGCACGCCTCGATCGACGGCGGGTTGGCGAGTTCTCCGTCGAGCAACGCCTCGCGCACCGCGCGCATCGCCCGCCCGATCGCGGGCCCGCGATCGAGGTCGAAGTGCACCCGGATGGCGTCGCCGAGACCCTTCGGCATGCGCGGCACGGGATCCTCGGTGGCGCGCAGGTCCTGCAGCTCGCCCACTCGGTCCTCGGCCGCCTCCACGACGCCCGCGTCGAGGGTCCACGCCGCACGGACGCGGAGCCGGTCTTCGGCATCGTCGCCGGCCTCGTCCACCCACCGCCGCAGGCGTGCCGCAGGCCACGGCGTCGTCAGGTCGACCGGGTCGAGCGTCACGTCGACCAGGCGGTGCACACGCTTCGTCTCGTCGTTCGAGAACCGGAACCGGGTGGCGATGTCGCGCACGGCCGCTCGGGTGACCTTGTCGGTTGCCAGCACATCGGCGCCACCGCTGGCCGCAGCCATCACCACGATGGCCCATCGCATCGTGGCATCCGCGGGCAGCCGATGCAGGCGGTCAACGAGCCGTTCGGCTTCGAGGTCCCCCATGTCGACGAGCCGGGGCAACACGACGCCAAGAGCGCGGGTCTCGTGAAGCCACAACAGCCCCTCGCCCACGTGGCGCGTCGCGAGGAGCTTGTCGAACTCCATCTTCCACCGCTCGCGAGAGATCTCGTCGAGCGCCGCCGCCGTGACCCCTGCAGCGCGCGTGGTGTCCGCTGTCGGCCGAAACCCGAACCGCGCCGAGAACCGCGCGATCCGCAGCAGGCGCAGCGGATCGTCACGCAGGATCGAGATCGTGTTCTCGTATCCGCCCCCGGGCACCTCGAGCACGCCGTTGCGGATGGCGCGCTGGCCGTCGTACGGGTCGACGATCACGCCATCGAGGCCCATGGCCATCGCGTTCATCGACAGGTCCCGCCGCCCGAGGTCCTCGAGCAGCTCGTCACCGAACACCACCTCGGGGTGCCGTGAGCCCTCGTCGTAGACCTCGTTCGCCCGATAGGTCGTGATCTCGACCTGCGTGTCCCCGACGAGGGTCGCGATCGTCCCGAATCGCGCGCCGATGGGGAACACGCGAAACCCACCGCGCCGCAGGATCCTCTCGATGTCGTCCGGGCGCGCGCTCGTCGTGAAGTCGTAGTCAGACCGGTCCGGCAGACCCATCACCAGATCCCGCACGCAGCCTCCGACGGCGTACAGCTCGTGGTCGGCCGCAGCGAAGGCGTCGAAGAGGGGGGCGTACGGTACGAGTCGTTCGGTCATGCAAAAGCCCGGACGGCGCCGACGGCGTGTCCGTCGGCGCCGCGAGCCTGGGGCCGCCCCTCGGCGGGGTCAAGAGGCGACCAGAGAAGGGATCGGGACGGGCGATAAGCCGGGTTCTGTTCCCCGCGAATGCGGGGCCGTGACCATTCATCCAGGGCCGCCGTTGCCGACGGCCTCGAGCGGCGCTACCCGGGGATTGACGAGCGGGCCACTCGCGCCGGCGAACCAGCTCTCCCCTGTTCGGCCTTGCTCCGGATGGGGTTTACCCTGCGACCGATGTCACCACCGGCCCGGTGGGCTCTTACCCCACCTTTTCACCCTCGCCGCCACCCCGAAGGGCCGGGCGGCAGGTTTGCTTTCTGTGGCACTTTCCCGCGGCTTTCACCGGGTCGCCGTTAGCGACCATCCTGCCCTGTGGAGCCCGGACTTTCCTCTCGCGCCTCATGTGCGCCAGCGGTCACGTGCCCGTCCCGAAAGCGTGGGGGATCAGGCCGTGGCCTCGTCCCCGGGTTCTGCGAAGTACAGGATCCGCTGACACGACGGGCACTGGATGATGCGCGTCGCCATCTGCAGCTCGTTGAACATCTGGGGCGGCAGGGCCATGTTGCACCCGGTGCACACGCCCTTCACCGCCGGCACGATCGCGCGCGACGCGCGACGGCTGAGGATGAAGTCGTACCGACGCACGAGCGGCTTCGGCAAGTCCTTCTTGATGCGCTCGCGCTCGGACTCGAAGCTGGCGACCTTCTTCTCGCCGTCCTTCGCTTCCTTCTCGACCGCCTTGCGCTCGTCGTCGAGCTGCGACCGGAGATCGGCGATCTTCGATTCCTTCTCGGACACGTCCTCTTCGTAGGACTCGACGTTCTCGCGAAGGGTGTCCCGCTCCTCTTCGAGCTGGGCACGCATCTTCTTGAGCGTCTCCATCTCCTTCTCGAGGGCGTTGTACTGGCGCGTGTTCGCGACGGCGTTCAGCTTGCCGCGCGACTGCTCGTACCGGTCCTTGTTCTCGTCGAGTTCCCGCTCCTTGTCGCGCATCAGCGCACGGGTCTCCTCGAGCTTGCCCTTCTGGGTCTCGAGCGAGGCGCCGAGGCCGTCATAGACCCCCTGCAGATCATCGAGGGACTCGCGAAGTCGGTCGGACTTCTCGCGGATCGCCATGATCTCGAGATCGTATTCCTGAAGCTTGCGAAGCAGTTCGAGCTGCGCTTGCACGGCGGGCCTCCGGGCGGGGCAAAGTGACTGTAAGCTACCGAAAAAACATCAAAGTACGCTTCGAACGCAACCCGCAGCCCGCCTCAACGAACGAAGGCGCCCCGGTGAGTCCGGTGCGCCCTCCCTGCCGGTCCCCGAAGGGTTCGGCGAAGCGGTATGCCAGCGAAAGTTCGATCGTGAATCCGTGGGGGTCGGTGCGCGGCGCCGGGCTGCGCGTCCATCCGCTACGCCGTGCGCGCCGGCCTCATGGGCCTGCCAGGGCTCGAACCTGGGCGGAACCGGTTATGAGCCGGCGGCTCTACCAACTGAGCTACAGGCCCGGGAGGCCACGCGCGCGCACGGCGCGGCAGCGAACCGGCACGTTCACCTGCCACAAATCCCGGGCTGGATCAACAGCCCGGATGTCGATGGCAGCGATCCCGCGACGGTGCGCAGATCAACCTTCCATGAAGCTCTTCAGCTGCCGCGCTCGGCTGGGGTGCCGCAGCTTGCGCAGCGCCTTCGCCTCGATCTGTCGGATCCGCTCGCGCGTGACGTCGAAGTCCTGACCGACCTCTTCGAGGGTGTGGTCGGACTTCTCGCCGATGCCGAAGCGCATCCGCAGCACCTTCTCTTCACGCGGGGTCAGCGAGGACAGCACCTTGCGCGTCGTCGACGCGAGGTTGCGGCTCACCGCAGCCTCGGAGGGCGACACGGCGTTCTTGTCCTCGATGAAGTCGCCGAGGCTCGAGTCCTCTTCTTCGCCGATGGGCGTCTCGAGCGAGATCGGCTCCTTGGCGATGCGCAGGACCTTCCGGATCTTGTCGACCGGCAGCTCCATCTTCTCGGCGATCTCCTCGGGCGTCGGCTCGCGGCCGAACTCCTGCACGAGGTACCGCTGCGTGCGGATGAGCTTGTTGATCGTCTCGATCATGTGGACCGGGATGCGGATCGTCCGCGCCTGGTCGGCGATCGCGCGGGTGATCGCCTGGCGGATCCACCACGTCGCGTAGGTCGAGAACTTGTAGCCGCGGCGGTATTCGAACTTGTCGACCGCCTTCATGAGGCCGATGTTGCCTTCCTGGATGAGGTCCAGGAACTGCAGGCCGCGGTTCGTGTACTTCTTCGCGATCGACACGACGAGGCGCAGGTTGGCCTCGACGAGCTCGCTCTTGGCGCGCTCGGCGATCTTCTGGCCGACCTGAATCGCCTGCCACGTCAGCAGCAGGCTCTCAGCGCCCTGGTTGGCCTCCAGCTCGACCCGACGGATGCGGCGACGAGCGCTCACCATCCGCTGCTCGGACCCAAAGAGCGTGTCCCGATCGAGCTTGCGCTCATCGAGCATGCGCGCGCCCTTGACCGGGGTGCGGCGCACGAGCTCCGCCATCTCGCGGACCTCGTCGTAGCTGTAGCCGATGCGACGTTCTTCGGTCGCGATGTCCAGGCTGGCGCGGTCCATCGTGTCGATGGACTCGCCGATGTGGATCACGATCCGGTCGATCTGCTTCTTCGACAGGCGCACGTCACGCATCGCCTCGTAGGTCGAGACCTTCAGCGCGCGCTGCTCTTCGCGCAGCTTGCGCTTCTTCGCCTCGCTGAGGCCGTCGGCGTGGGCGAGCGCGCGCTGGACGCGACGCATCTCGATGTCGAGCTGCCGCACCTTGTCGATGTGGACGATGGTCTCGGCGTGGATCTCCTCGTACGTCGGCGGCTCCTGCCCCTCGACGAACGGGGGTTCGCGGTAGACCTCCTTGTACTTCACCCGGCCCTTCTTGAGCTGCTCTCCGATGGACAGCACCTCACGGACACCGAACGGCGAGTTCATGATCGCCGCGATGACCATGTTGTCGCCTTCTTCGATCCGCTTCGCGATCTCGACCTCACCCTCGCGGGTGAGCAGCGACACCGAGCCCATCTTGCGCAGGTACATGCGCACCGGGTCGGACGTCCGCGCGTAGGCGTCGTCGTCATCGTCGACCGGGGTCCGCACCGGGCGGGGGCGACGCTCGCTCGTCGGCACGGGGGCCTGACGGCGCTTCGCCTCTTCGATCGCCTCTTCGGGGACTTCCTTCACGTCGTCGACGACGTGAATCCGCAGCTGATCGAACATGACCATCATGTCGTCGATCTCGTCGGGCGCCAGCACGTCCGGCGGAAGCGCGTCGTTCACCTCTGCGAAGGTGAGGAAGCCCTTCTTCTTGCCGAGCGTGATGAGCTGCTCGATCTCTTTGCGATTCGCCGTGGGGCCCATGGAACTCCCGTGGTGGTTCAGCCGCAGCCTGCGGGGGACGCAACCTGGTCGCCGATCGCCGGTCGGTCAAGACCGGGACGCGAGAGATTTCGTCAACGTACCGCACGCTCCGGGGTGTCGAGGTTGCGTTGAAAGTCGATCAATTGCTGGTGTCGTTCGTACAACGGGCGCGCTTCGTCGAACCGTCCTTCGGTCTCGAGCGTCCGCAATCGACCCTCGAGGCGGCGCAGTTCACGGTGCAGCCAGACGCGCTTGAGGGTGGTCAGGGTCTCGCCGAACGCGGCCGGGACGCGGTCCTCGGGCCACTCCGTATCGGACGCGAGGACGCGCATCAGCTCGGACCGCAGCGGGTCGGTCATCGGCAGGGCGTCGATGGCGCGCATCCAGTCCGGGCGGCCCTCACGGACCCAGCGCTCTGCGGTGTCACCGATGAAGGCGGACAGCTCCGGATGGTCGATGACGTATCGAATCTGCTCCCGATGGACCGTCGCAAGAAACCCGGTGTCCACCGCGATCAATTCCACGAGCGCGCGCTCCGGCGGCGCGAGCGGCCGCACGGTCCGCTGGGGCTCGGGGACCGGCGTGTCATCGGCCATGTCGCCACGCGGCGGCGGGCTGTCGCGCCGAGGTGCGTTGTCGCGCTGCCGCTCGCGCAGGTACCGCTCAACGGCGGGGCGCTGCATGCCGAGGCGCGCGCACACGTCGTCGACGACGGACGTCCAGACGAGCTTGTTCGTGACGCCCTCGAGCAGCTCGCCGATCGCGTCGATCGCCGAACGGCGGGCGGTGGCGTCGGTGTACGCGCCCACCGCCGGGGCGATCGCGCGGTCGACGCAGAGCTCGAGCATGGGCCGGGCGTCGTCGATCAGCTTCTGCAGCGCTTCGGGGCCCTCGGTCTGCACGAAGTCGTCGGGGTCGGTGCCGTCGGGCAGCTCCGCCACGAGGATCTCGGGCATGTCGATGCCCAGCAGCACGTCGAGCGCCTTGCGCGCGGCGGCGCGACCGGCGCGGTCGCCGTCGAAGCACAGGACGACGCGATCGGTGAACCGGCGCAGCAGCCGCGCCTGACGTTCGGTGAGCGCGGTGCCGAGCGCGGCGCAGACGTTCGTCAGACCGCGGGCGTGCAGCGAGACGACGTCGAAGTTGCCCTCGACGAGTACCGCGGCGCCCTTCTCGCGAATCGAGCGATGGGCGGCGTGCAGGCCAAAGAGCTCGCGCCCTTTCGTGTACCAGCGGGTCTCGGGCGAGTTGACGTACTTGGCGCGCTCTTCGGGGTCGAGGGTGCGGCCCGAGAACGCCAGCGGACGCTTCGACAGATCGATGACCGGGAACATCACCCGGTTTCGAAACCGGTCGTAGTGCCCCTCGCCGCGGTTGCGGGCGAGCGCGAGTCCGGCGAGGTCGAGCGCGTCGGCGGGGACGCTGGCCCGACCGGCGGCGTCGACCAGCGACGACCAGCCCGCGGGCGCGAAGCCGAGCTGAAACTGCTCCGCCGTCTCGCGATCGATGCCGCGGCGCTTCAGGTAGTCGAGCGGCTCCGGGTAGCGGCCGGACCACAGCTCGTCGGCATAGAACTGCAACGCGAACCGCATCGCCCGGTCGTACCGATCCCGCTCGGCGCGCTGCCGACGCGCCTCGGCCACGTCGACGTGATCGCCCTCGGGGATGTCGACGTTCACCCGCTCGGCGAGGCGCCGGATGGCCTCGGGGAAGGACAGCCCGTCGTGCCGCATGAGGAACTGGACCGTGTTGCCCGACGCCTGGCACCCGAAGCAGTAGAACAACCCGCGCTCACCGTTCACCGAGAACGACGGCGACTTCTCGTCATGGAACGGACAGAGTCCGAGCCATCGCGAGCCACGCTTCTGCAGGCGCACGTACTGGCCGATGACGTCGAGAATGGAGGAGCGCGCGAGCACCTCCTCGACGATCGGCTCGGGAATGCGGGAGGCCATCAACGTCCGGGTCCGAACCAGCAGCGATTCACTCTAGAAGACGACTGCGGCCTGTCAATATGACCCGTGACCTTTTTTCAGTGCGTTCGTGACCTTTTTTCGTACCTTCCGATCCGCGCTCGACTGCGCCGGGGACGCCGATCAGAACGGGTAGTCCTCGCACGCCGTGACGGCTTCGGCGTCTGCCTCGGCGCACGGGACGGATCCCCCGTCCGGCGCGGTGAACCAGGCCTGCATGGCCGCGCAATCGAGGCGGGCGAAACAGGTCATCTCGGCGCGCTCGCGAAAGAGGCAGGTCCGGGCCGACGGCGTGTCGACGAACCGGTCGTCGACGAACCGCGCGTCGCACGCTGACGTGCAGGTCGACGCGGCCGTGCTGTCGCCGCCCATGCAGGCGAGCTCGGCGTCGCAGGCCGCAAGGCACGCGGCGTGAACGTCGGCGATGGCCACGTCGAGGGGCCCGGTCACGAGGTCCAGCGCCTCGTCCCCGCCGTCCTGAGGCGCTGTGCACGCACCGAGGCCGAGCGCGATCACGAGCGCGAGCAGCAGGCGAGCCGGATCAGCCGCCGTGTACGAGGGGATCGAGCGCACGTTCGAAACCGTTGACCGAGGACACCCACACCCCGAGCACGCCCACCACGAGCGAGAGCAGGAACACGAGCCCGTAGATCGTACGGATCGGGCGCCGCAAGGTCACGCCTCGCGCGCCAGTCGCCGCGGCCATGAAGACCGCACCGGCGACGGCGAGGGCGAGGGCGAACCACGCGATGTGCTCCTTCACCTCGAAGAGCAGCCCGATCGGGCGGGCGTGGCGGTACAGATCGAGCTTCACCAGCTCGCGGTACGCCGGATAGATCACCCAGCCAGCGACATTGGTCAGGATGATCCCACCGCTCGCGAGGTATCCGGACAGGCGCGTGGCGTTCGATGGGCGCCGCGCCTTCCGCAGGGCAAACCACGGATGCAGGCAGAGCGCGACCGAGAGGGCGGCGACGTATCCGTGAACGCTGGCGAGGACGGTCAGCAACATGGCGGGGACAATGCGGCGACCGTTCGCGGTTCGCAAGATGGTCTCGGGCGATCCCATTGACAGCCCATCCCCCGGAGCGCATCACTGACCGCGCGACTGAATGGTCGTTCATTCAACCCGTGACAGAGGCATTCATGACCACCCGCATTCGCAAGGTCGCCGTCCTCGGCGCCGGCGTGATGGGCGCTGGCATCGCTGCGCACCTCGCCAACGCCGGCATCCCGGCGCTGCTGCTCGACATCGTCCCGCCGAAGCCCGGTGAAGGCGACGACACCTCGTCGCGGAGCTTCCGCGACCGGTTCGCTGCGGGCGGCAAGGCGAAGCTGCTGAAGGCGAAGCCGTCCCCGATCTTCTCGAAGTCGGTGATGGACCTGATCGAGGTGGGCAACTTCGACGACGACATGGGGCGCCTCTCGGAGTGCGACCTCGTCATCGAAGCGGTCATCGAGCGCCTCGACATCAAGCAGAGCCTCTTCGCGAAGGTCGAGGCGGCAGTCCGCCCCGGCACGATCGTGGCGTCGAACACGTCCGGTCTGTCGATCGAGGGCATGCTCGAGGGCCGGTCGGAGTCGTTCCGCCAGCACTTCCTCGTCATGCACTTCTTCAACCCCGTCCGGTACATGAAGCTCCTCGAGCTCGTGGCGGGTCAGGAGACGCTGCCCGAGGTCGTCGAAGCCGTTCACAACTTCGGTGAGGCGGTCCTCGGCAAGGGCATCGTGTACGGCAAGGACACGACGAACTTCATCGCGAACCGCATCGGCGTGTACGGGATCGCGAAGACCTTCCAGGAGATGCGCGAGTTCGGCCTGACGGTCGAAGAGGTCGACAAGATCTTCGGCCCGGCCATGGGTCGTCCGAAGAGCGCCGTCTTCCGCACCGCGGACCTCGTCGGCCTGGACACGCTCGTTCACGTCGCGACGAACTGCTACGACACGCTGCCCGACGATGAGGAGCGCGACGCCTTCAAGGTGCCGGACTTCATCACGAAGATGGTCGACAACGGCTGGCTCGGCTCGAAGTCGGGGCAGGGCTTCTACAAGAAGGCGAAGGACGAGAACGGCAAGACCGTCATCCTCAGCCTCGACCTCGACTCGATGGAGTACACGCCGCAGATGAAGGTGCGGTACGACTCCCTCGGGGCCGCTCGTGGCGTCGACGACGTGAAGAAGCGCGTCGCGACCGTGATGGCCGGTGAGGACAAGGCGGCGAAGTTTGCCGAGAAGCTGACCCTCGGCGTGCTCGCGTACGCCTCGCGCCGCATCCCCGAGATCGCCGACGACATCGTGAACATCGACCGCGGCATGCGGTGGGGCTTCGCGTGGGATCTCGGCCCGTTCGAGATGTGGGACGCGATCGGCGTCGAGAAGGGCCTCGCGCGCATGAAGGAGCTCGGCATCGAGCCCGCCGGCTGGGTCGAAGAGATGGTCGCCTCGGGCCAGACGTCGTTCTACGGCGTCGACGGCGTGACCGACACGTTCTTCGACCTCGCCAACAAGACGGTCGCGGACGTCCCGCAGAACGACCGCGTCTTCAAGGTCGAGTACCTGAAGCGTGGCGAGAAGAAGGTGAAGGAGAACTTCTCCGCCACCCTCTGGGACGCCGGCGACGACGTCCTGCTGCTCGAGTTCCACACCAAGATGAACTCGATCGACGACGACATCATCGCGATGATGGATGCGGCGATCGACATCGCGGAGAAGGACTACAAGGGCATCGTGATCGGCAACGACGCCCAGAACTTCTCGGCGGGCGCCAACATCATGTCGCTCCTGATGGCCGCGAAGTCCGGTCAGTTCGAGGGCATCCGCACGATGGTCGGCGGGTTCCAGAAGGCGAACCAGCGCATGCGCTACTGCAGCGTGCCGGTCGTCACGGCGCCCGGTGGTCTGACCCTCGGCGGCGGCGCCGAGGTCACGATGGGCGGCAACTGGATCCAGGCGAAGGCCGAGCTGTACATGGGCCTCGTCGAGGTCGGTGTCGGCCTGATCCCCGGCGGCGGCGGCAACCTGCAGCTGCTGCGCAACCTGTACGGGCCGTTCTCGACGGACAAGGACTTCGATCCGTTCCCGTTCATCAAGAAGGCCTTCCTCAGCATCGGCATGGCGAACGTCGCGACGAGCGCCGAGCAGGCGGCCGAGGCCGGGTTCCTCGGGCAGAACTACGGCATCTCGCTCAACGGCGACTTCGTGCTGTCCGACGCGAAGGCGAAGGTCATCGGCCTCGCGGACGGTGGCTTCACGCCGCCGCGGCAGAAGAAGTACCTGCTGCCGGGCCGTGGCGGCGCCGCCACGATCGACATGATGCTCTACGACATGGAGATCAACGGTCAGGTCTCGGCCCACGACCGCCTGATCGGCAACAAGCTCGCCGGTGTGCTCACCGGCGGCGACTGCAACCCCGGCGTGCCGGTGACGGAGGAGTACCTGCTCGAGCTCGAGCTGGAGGCCTTCCTCAGCCTGTGCGGTGAGGAGAAGTCGCAGGATCGGCTCGCGCACATGCTCCAGAAGGGCAAGCCGCTCCGCAACTGACCGGGACGGCGCGCGAAACGCGCGCGCCCCCTTCGGCATCCGAACCGTACACGCAATCGCCGGGACCCCCGGCAGGAGAGATCACCATGACCAAGCGAGTCGCCATCGTGAGCGCCACGCGGACGCCCTTCACCCGGGCCCACCGCGGCGAGCTCAAGGACACCCGCCCCGACACCCTCGCCATCTGGGCCGTGAAGGCTGCCGTCGACCAGGTCCCCGGGCTCGACCCGGACACGATCGATGACGTTGTGCTGGGCTGCGCGTTCCCCGAGGCCGAGCAGGGCATGAACATCGCCCGCATCGCCGCGCTCGGCGCGGGGCTGCCGCACTCGGTGCCCGGCCTGACGATCAACCGCTTCTGCTCGTCCGGCGTGCAGTCGATCGCCCAGGGTGCGCAGAGCATCCTCACGGGCCAGAGCCGCGTCGTCGTGGCCGGCGGCGTCGAGTCGATGACCACCATCCCCATGGGCGGCATCAAGCCCTCGGCGAACCCCGAGCTGATGGCCGAGCACCCCGAGATCTACATCTCGATGGGCGCGACCGCCGAGAACGTCGCGACGAAGTTCGAGGTGTCCCGCGAAGAGCAGGACGCCCTCGCCGCTCGCTCGCAGGCGCGGGCCGAGGCGGCGCAGGACGAGGGTCGCCTCGACGACGAGATCTTCGAGGTCACGGCGACGTACGTCGACCGCGACGGCGAAGAGAAGACGATCACGCTGAAGCACGACACGATCAACCGCCGCGGCACGACCCTCGAGGGTCTCTCGAAGCTGCGCCCGGCCTTCCGCAAGGGCGGCACGGTCACCGCGGGCAACGCCTCGCCGCTGACCGACGGCGCGGCCGCGGCCGTGCTGATGACCGAGGACCACGCGAAGGAGATCGGCGCCGAGCCGCTCGGCTACTACGTCGACTTCCAGGTCGCCGGCGTCCCGCCGGAGATCATGGGCATCGGCCCGGTGCCGGCCATCCGCAAGCTGCTCGAGAAGAACGGCCTGACGGTCGACGACATCGACGTGTTCGAGATCAACGAGGCGTTCGCGGCCCAGGCGGCGTACTGCCAGCGTGAGCTCGGCATCCCGGACGACAAGCTGAACCCGAACGGCGGCGCGATCGCCCTCGGGCACCCGCTCGGCGTCTCGGGCACCCGCATGACCGCCACGCTGCTTCGCGAGCTGAAGCGCCGCGGCGGCAAGTACGGCGTCGTGTCGATGTGCATCGGCGGCGGCATGGGCGCGGCGGGCCTCTTCGAGGTCGCGTGAACCCCGGCGGCTGACTTAGGTCGGCCACGAACGGCGCGCGCCGGCACCCTGCGAGGGGCGCCGGCGCGCTGCGTTCGTGCCGGGTGCCGCGGCGTCAGGGCGCCACGCAAGCGATCAGGGCGCCCAGGTGCCGCCGGGCTCGAGGGCGATGACCTTCGCCGATCCGCCGCGGGCCGAGATGGCGGCCTCGAGGTCGGCGGGCGTGCCCGTGAGCAGCCCGAACGTGCCGAAGTGGCAGGGGATCACGCCCTTCACGGCGAGCAGCTCCGTCGCGATCGCCGCCGCCTTCGGGTCCATCGTGAAGTGGTCACCGATCGGCAGCACCGCGTAGTCCGGCGCCTGCAGCTCGGCGATGTACTTCATGTCGCCGAAGAGGCACGTGTCGCCAGCGAAGTAGATCGACGGTCCGTCGTCGACCGCGACCACGAAGCCCGCCGGCTCGCCGAGGTAGACGATCTGATCGCCGTCGACGAACGACGAGCTGTGGTGCGCGTCGGTCATCGTGACCGAGATCCCGAGGTCGTCGAACCGGACGGTGCCACCCTTGTTCATGCCGACGAGCTTGTCGCCGGGCACCCCCTTCATGCCCAGCCACGTCGTCAGGTCGTAGATGCCGACGATCGGGCCGCTGCACCGCTCGTGCGCCGTGAACACGTCCCCGATGTGATCGCCGTGCCCGTGCGTGATGAGGATCGCGTCGACCTCGACCTCGTGAAAGGCCTCGGGGCAGGACGGATTGCCGGCCAGCCACGGGTCGATGAGGACCTTCTTGCCAGCGGGGGTCTCGAGCAGAAAGGTGGCGTGACCGAGCCAGGTGATCGACATCGTGCGCTCCGTGGTGAGAGAGGGACGAGCCGAGTGTGTGAAGCGACCCGACCAGCGTCAACCGACCCCGACCCGGATGTCGCGCGCCTGCGCAACCTCGGCCCCCGGTCCGCCGAGATGTTGCGGGCGATCGGCGTCACGCATCGGTCCGACCTCGAGGCGCTGGGTGCGGTCGCCGTGTACCTCGCCGTTCGCCGGCAGCAGCAGGTGTCGCTCAACCTGCTCTACGCGCTGCATGCGGCGCTGCTGGATCAGGACTGGCGCGCGCTGGACGCACCCACCCGGCGGCGCCTGCGCGACGAGGTCGGCGCGCGCTGATCGAAAGTCCGGGTGTCTTCCGGTGTCGTACCTGTCTTTTCGATGTCGCACCTGTCGTTTTGCCGACACCCTTGAGTAGGCAAGCAATCCGCATTGTCGCAATGTCGTGCGCCTGAACCACCTGGGCGAGTTCAGCGACATGGCGGCACACAGCGGATCAACGCTTCGAGAGAGTTCGTCCGTGCGCAGGCAGGCGCTGCGTGATCTCGTCCGTGGGCTCGGGGCGGACCTGACGATGGCGTTCACCCTGCGCGAGCTGGGCGACCAGCTGTGGGTCACCGGCTTGATCGGCGAAGGCGACCCGTGGGTGTTTCGTCACTTCGAACGCCTCGACGACCAGCCGGTGCATCGGCCCGGGTGGCTGAAGCCGACGATCCCCGGCGCGGCCGCCGAACGCTTCGTGGACTTCGAGACGGTGCGCGGCGGGCGGAAGTTGCGGCGGGACGCGCCCCTCGACGCCGCCTACATCGACGCCGACGTGTGCGATCAGCGGCGGGTGCTGCTCTACGCCGACGGCGAGTTCATCGCCTGGGTCGGCACCCTGAAGTGCGGCGACCACCGGTTCTCGGCGTCCGAAGTCGCGACGCTCGACGACCGCGTCGACCGGCTGCGTCAGCAGTTCGCCCATGCGCGAACACTCGAACGCGCTGAAGAGCAGGCCCTGCCGACCGGGGTCGTGCTCGACGAGCGCGGCGAGATCCTCGCTTCGTCGGCGGACGCCCGAACGGTGCTGGTCGGCGAGCTGCCCACCGCCCTCGCCCGGGTCACCCGGCAGTTTGCCCGCTCGGACGCCAGCCGCGCCGAACAGGTCGTGTGTCGCATCCATGCCGCGATGGCTCGCCTCGACGGCGCGCACGAGGGCCGGGTCCTCGCGTGGCTCAGCCGGCTGGACCCACCGCGGATCGACCCGCTCGCCGGCCTCGCGCCGCGGGTTCGCGAGGCCGTTCGCCATGCCGCGACCGGGGCCACCGCCGGCAAGACCGCCGAGGCGATGAACGTCACCGAGAATACAGTCCGCGGCTACCTCAAAGAGGCGTATCGCGCTCTCGGCGTCCGCTCACGGGTCGAGCTGGCCGAGCGGTTGAAGGGCACGGACGTCGCCGCCGAATAGCCAGCGGCGCACAGGCTTCGTGCGTCACTCGATCGACGGGACACGACCCGGTCGACCTGTCGCGTGGCGGCCTGCAGAGGCGCTCATCCGACCGGTACGGACGCGTGCATCGCTTCAACCGACGCGACGATGGCCTCGACCGCGGCGTCGAGCTGTTCGTCGGTGATGACGAGCGGCGGCGACAGGCTGAGCACGTCGCCCATCGGGCCGCCCGGTGAAGTGACGAAGCCGCGCTCGAGCAGCGCGACCATCGCGTCGACCCCGGCCCCGGCGCGCGGGCGACCGTCCTCGCCGACGAAGGGCACGCCCAGCATCAGGCCGCGGCCGCGGATCGGGCCCACACCGTCGACACCGCCCAGCGCGTCGGTGAGCGCAGCGGCGAGGCGGGCGCCCGATGCGGCTGCGCGGCCCACCAGGCCCTCGGTCTCGATGACGTCGAGGGTCGCGAGCGCCATCGCGCAGGTCAGCGGGTTGCCGAGAAAGGTCGACGTGTGCAGCCCCTCGCCGGTGGTCGCACCCCACGCCTCCATCACCTCGGCACGACCGATGGCGGCGCTCACCGGGGCCCCGCCGCCGAGCGCCTTGCCGACGCAGAGTACGTCGGGGATCACGCCCTCGGCTTCGCACACGAACATCGATCCGGTGCGGCCAAACCCGGTGTAGATCTCGTCGAGAATCAGCAGGATGCCTCGGTCACGCGTCACCTCTCGCAGCCGCCGCAGCCAGCCATCCGGCGGCACGACATCACCACCTCGGCCCTGGATCGGCTCGACGATGACGGCGGCGACGTCCTCTGCGCCGAAGGTGTCGTCGCCGAGGACGCGCTCGACGAAGTCCGCGCAGGCCATGCCGCACGTCGCGCGCTCGAGGCCCAGCGGGCAATCGTGGCAGGCGGGATACGGCAGCCGCAGGTTCTGCACGGTCGCCGCGCCGAACGGCTGGCGAAAGGCGTCGCGGTATCCGCTCACACCGAGGGCGCCCAGCGACATGCCGTGGTACCCGGCGTGAAAGGCCAGCACGCGCCGGCGCCCGGTGGCGATCATCGCGGTCTTGATCGCCGCCTCGACCGCGTCCGCGCCGTTGGCACCGAGGATGCTGTGCTGCAGGTCGCCGGGGGTGAGCTCGGCGAGCCGCTCGCCCAGCCGGATCTTCTCGCGCGAGGGGAAGAGGTCGCCCATCGCGTGCACGAGCTGATCGACCTGCGCCCGGGCCGCCTCGACGACCTTCGGGTGGCGGTGCCCGACCGCGGCGACCCCGAACCCGCCGGACAGATCGACGTACCGGTTGCCGTCCGCATCGACGACATTCGCACCCCGCGCTTCGGCCCAGACGATCGGGTCGCGACCGCCCCGCCGCTGGCGGCGTGCGGTGATCGCGGGGCACTCGACCCGGGCGAGCCGCTGGACCCAGTCTCGCGAGCTCGGTCCGGGGGGCGTCGTGCGCAGCAGGGGCAGTTCGGTACCGGTCAGGGTCACGGCGTTCTCGCGCGATGCGGTGCGCTTGCACCGGGGCCACGCGCCGGGCAGGGTGACGCGCCCGGCACGGAGGCGAGCATGGTGGATGTCATCCACGTTCACAACCTGCAGTTCGTCGGCTTTCACGGCGTGTACGACGAGGAACGCGCCGAGGGCCGGCGGTTCGCGATGGACATCGACGTCGAGACGGCGACGGTCGAAGCCGGGCGCAGCGATGCCCTCGCCGACACGGTCGACTATCGCGACGTGGCGCAGGTCGCCGTCGACGTGATGGAAGGCGAGAGCGTGCACCTCATCGAGACCCTCGCCGAACGCATCTGTGCGGGGATCTTCGCGCGCATCCCCGCGGTCCAGACCGTCCGGATCGCCCTGCGCAAGCACGCCACCGGCGTACCCGGCGACCCCGAGTGGGTGGGCCTCACCATCCAGCGCCGCCGCCCCGCACCCTGACGCGCCGTGTCGCGTCCAATCCTTGCGCCGACGCCGCTCGGATCCTAACCCGAGCACGCATCGAGGCAATGGGATCCGTGCCGCTCGAACGGGCGCACGGGCCACACCGATCCGCACGGAGAGAACCGTGGCCGACACGCATCCAGGTCGCACGCGCGCCGCCGACCTGCCGAAGGACACGCTGCTGCGCATGTACCGCGACATGGTCGAGCAGCGCCGTTTCGAAGAGAGCGCCGCGCGCTCGTACGGCATGGGCAAGATCTACGGATTCTGCCACCTCTACATCGGGCAGGAGGCGATCAGCACCGCCACCGCCCACGCCACCGAGGACCGCGACATCGTCGTGTCCGCCTACCGCATCCATGCGCAGGCGCTGGCGATGGGCATCTCGCCTGACAAGGTGATGGCCGAGCTGATGGGCAAGGCCAGCGGCTCGGTGCACGGGCTCGGCGGCTCGATGCACATCTACGACGTCGAGAAGGGCTTCTGGGGCGGCTGGGGTCTCGTCGGCCAGCAGATCCCGATGGCCACAGGCATCGCGTTCGCGCAGAAGTACCGCAAGACCGGCGCCGTGACCCTCGGGTTCTTCGGCGACGGCGCGTTGCACCAGGGCGCAATCCACGAGTCGTTCAACCTCGCGTCGATCTACGACGTGCCGATCGTCTTCGTCCTCGAGAACAACGGCTACGGCATGGGCACGGCGGTCAGCCGCGTCTCCAGCCTGGAGCCGATTCACGAGATGGCGGCGAGCTACAAGTTCGAGCACGCGGTCGTCGACGGGATGAACGTCCTCGACTGCTACGACGCCTTCAGCGACGCGATCGAGCACGCGCGGTCGAAGTCGCGGCCGTTCTTCCTCGAGTGTCGAGCGTCGCGCTTCCGCGGGCACTCGATGAGCGACCCCGGCAAGTACCGGACGAAGGAGCAGCTCGAAGAAGAGAAGGCGCTGGACCCGATCCCGAAGCTCGGGGCGGTGCTGGTCGAGAAGGGCTACGCGACCGAGGACGAGCTCAAGCAGATCGACAAGGACGTGAAGGCCGAGATCAAGGACGTGACGAAGCGCGCCGAAGCCGCCGACTGGCCGGACCCGTCGCTCATCGACAAGTACACCTACGTCGACCCGCTGCGCTGAAGCGCCCGCACCCCGGAGTTCTGACATGGCAGAGCTGCTGTATCGCGAAGCGCTGAATCAGGCGATGAGCGAAGAGATGGATCGCGACCCGATGATCTTCCTGATGGGAGAAGAGGTCGCGGAGTACGACGGCGCCTACAAGGTGTCCGCCGGCATGCTCGAGCGGTTCGGTTCGGACCGCGTCATCGACACCCCGATCGCCGAGCTCGGGTTCGTCGGTCTCGGCGTGGGCGCCGCGATGGGCGGCACGCGCCCGATCATCGAGGTGATGACGTTCAACTTCGCCATTCTCGCGCTCGACGCGATCGTGAACACCGCGGCGAAGGTGCACTACATGACCGCCGGGCAGATGAGCTGCCCGATGGTGTTGCGCGGCGCCGGCGGCGCGGGCGGTGCCCTCGGGGCCCAGCACTCGCAGGCGCTCGAGTCACAGTACACGCACATCCCCGGCCTGAAGGTCGTCATGCCGGCCACGCCATACGACGCGAAGGGCCTGCTGAAGTCGGCGATCCGCGACCCCGACCCGGTCGTCTTCATCGAGTCCGAGGCGCTGTACTCGTCGAAGGGCGAGGTGCCGGACGAGACGTACACGATCCCGCTCGGCAAGGGCGACGTGAAGCGCGAAGGCGCCGACGTCACCGTGGTCTCGTGGTCCCGGCAGATGCGGCAGCTGATGGACCGCGTCGACGGCTACGTCGAGGAGCTCGGTGTCGACATCGAGCTGATCGACCCGCGCACCCTGCGCCCGCTCGACGAAGAGCTGATCTTCGAGTCCGTCCGCAAGACGAACCGCGTGGTGATCGTCGAAGAGGGCTGGCAGTACAACGGCGTCGGCGCCGAGATCGCCGACCGCATCCAGCGCGAGTGCTTCGACCACCTCGATGCGCCGGTCATCCGCGTCCACAATGTGGATGTCCCGATGCCGTACTCGCCGCCGCTCGAGAAGCTCGTGCTGCCGTCGGACGACCGCATCAAGGACGCGATCCGTCGCGTCTGCTACCTCGACTGATCCGCCCTCGGGCGCGCTACTTTTCGGAGCCAATCGCATGGCCGACGTCATCGAGATGATCCAGCTCAGCCCCACGATGGAAGAGGGCAAGCTGGTCGCGTGGAACAAGGCAGAAGGCGACGAGGTCGAAGCCGGTGACATCATCGCCGAGGTCGAGACCGACAAGGCGGCGATGGACATGGAGTCGTTCTACGACGGCGTGATCCTGAAGATCCTCGTCGAGGCTGGTGAAGCCGTGCCGGTCGGTACGCCGATGGCGATCGTCGGTGAGTCCGGCGAAGACATCAGCGGGCTGCTCGACGAGCTCGCCGGCGGCGGATCCGGCGGCGGTTCGAGCGACGCCGCCGCGGCAGATGCCCGGGCGAGCGACGCCGGTGACGACACCGCCGCGAAGGACGACACCCCCGCCCCCGCCAGCGACGCCCCGAAGGCGACCGGCGGCCGCGGCGACGGGCGCATCCTCTCGTCGCCGCTCGCGCGCAAGCTCGCCGAGGCCCGAGGCATCGACCTCACCACGATCGAGGGCACCGGCCCTGCGGGGCGCATCGTGAAGCGCGACGTCGAGGCCGCTGCGGCGCGCCCGGCGGCCCCGGCAAAGGCGACGGCGGCGGCAGCGCCGGCGGCGACCCCGGCCCCCGTGGTCGAGGCCACCGGCGCCGGCCACAGCGAGTCCCTGTCGCCGATGCGCAAGGCGATCGCGAAGAACCTCTCGGCCGCGTGGCAGGCCCCGGCATTCATGCTCACGCGCACCGTGCGGATGGACGCGGCCATGGGCCTGCGCAAGCAGATCAACGGCCAGCTCGAGGCCGCCGAGACCGGCCGCAAGGTGTCGGTCAATGACCTCGTCATCAAGGCGGCGGCGAAGGCGCTCATCGACGTGCCCGCCATGAACGCGGCGTACCAGGGGGACAGCATCTTCCTGTACGACCACGCGGACATCGGCATCGCGGTCGCCCTCGACGGCGGGCTGATCACCCCGGTCATCCGCAAGGCGGAGTCGAAGCCGCTGTCCGACATCGCGGTCGAGGCGCGGGAGCTCGCCGGGCGGGCCCGCGACAAGAAGCTGCAGCCGGACGAGTACTCCGGCTCCACCTTCTCGATCTCGAACCTCGGCATGTTCGGCATCGACCACTTCACGGCGGTCCTCAACCCGCCGGCGGCGGGCATCCTCGCCGTGGGTCGCATCGCGAAGACGCCGGTCGTCGGCGACGACGGCGAGCTCACCGTGGCGTCGCTGATGACGGTCACGCTGACCTGCGATCACCGCGCGGTCGACGGCGCCGTCGGCGCGACCTGGCTCCAGGCGTTCGCGAAGTACCTCGAGAACCCGATGCTCATGCTCGTCTGACCCGGCACCCGAGCCACGAACGACGACGCCCCGCCGGTCCAGGACCGCGGGGCGTTCGTTCTTCGTGCGGCGGCGCGGTCGTGCAATCGATCGACCGCAGCGACGGCCGGATCAGATGCAGAAGCAGAGGCAGACGGGCGAGCCGAAGATCTCTTCGCACCAGCCGCCGAGGGTCAGCCAGTCGCCCGAGCAGTTCGAGCAGCCACGGCCCTCGCAGTACGAGCGGCCTTCGATGCAGCTACCGGCCGAGCAGGTGTCGCCCACTGTGCAGTCGTCGCCGTCGCTGCACGGCACGCCGGACAGGTTGTCGGTCACGCAGCCGGTGGCGGGGTCGCAGCGCGACGACTGGCACTGGCCGTTCGGGCACGAGATGGCGCCGCCGGTCGTGCACGACCCGCCGCGGCAGGTGTCGTTCGTGCACAGGTTGCCCGTCTCGCAGGGCGCGCCATCGGCGTTCGCCCACTGGCAGCCCATCACCGGATTGCAGGTGTCGTTCGTGCACGGGTTGCCGTCGTCGCAGTCCATCGGCTCGCCGCGGCAGCTGCTCTCGATGCAGCGGTCGCCGGTGGTGCAGGCGTCGCCGTCGTCGCACTCACCGGCCCGTGGCGGGTACGCGCACTCGCCGGTGCCGGCGTCGCACACGTCCGCGGTGCACGGGTTGCCGTCGTAGCAGAGCCCGTCGTCGATCGTGCCGTTGCAGTCGTTGTCGATGCCGTCGCAGATCTCGATCGAGGCGAGGGGCGCGTCGCACACCCAGCCGCTGATGCCCTGGCAGGTCTCGCTGCCCTCGCAGACGCCGTACGCGTTCGGCGTCGACGTGCACGGACGCGGCGCCATGTCCTCGTCGACCACGCCGTCGCAGTCGTTGTCGGCGCCGTCGCAGATCTCTTCTTCGGGCACGTTCGCGGTGCAGGCGGACCAGCCGCTGAAGCCCTCGCACACCTGGATGCCTTCGCAGGCACCCCACGCGTTCGACTGCACGCAGGGGCGGCTCTCGCCGTCCTGCTCGGGGCGGCACGAGCAGCGCCCGGTGTCGGGCACGCACTGCTGAGCGGTCACACCACCGGCGACGTCCGAGACCTCCTGGCAGAGGTAGCCCTCGGGGCAGTCCCGCTGGTACTCGCACTGCTGTCCGCAGTAGCTCGTGCCATCGAGGTTGTAGCAGAGGTCGCCGATGACCCCGCACTCCTCGTTCGTCGTGCACGACGCGCACAGGGCGCTGACGTCGGGGGTGCACAGCTCGACGATGTCGCCGCCGCTGTTCACGAGCGTCCGGCACGACCAGCCCTCGGGGCAGCCGCTGTCGTCGGCGCACAGCTGGGTGCAGACGTAGCCGCTGCGCACGTTGACGCAGTACCCGCTCAGGCAGTCCCCGTCGCCGGTGCACGGATCCTGGAAGTTGCCGCCGGGGGTGAGCCCGTCGGAGCCGCCGCCGCCGAGGTCCGAGCCCCCGCCGCCGGTTTCACCGTCGCCCACCGAGATCGCGTCACCGCCACCGATGCCGGTCTCGGGCTCCGAGCCGTCCGCGTACGACACGTCGGACGACGTGCACGCACCGAGGAGGGCGAGCGATGCGAGCAGAACGAGCAGGCGTACGGGACGCATGGTCAACAGGGGTGGGCGTCGAAGAGCGTGAGAGTCCACGGCACCATAGCGTATCGCGGCACCGGGAGGAACGCACGGATTTGCGGTCGTCTCGACCACGCGCCCCGGGGTCGACGCGCCGCGTCGCGGCGCAGACGTGCGACGGTCGCGACCCCATGCCACAGTCGCGTCCTCGCCACGACGTCCCGAGCACACCGTGCCCACCGAGATCGTCTCGCGCATCGACCACGAGGGCTGGTACATCGCCCCGCCCCTCGATCCGTCCCGCCCCTGGTGGGTGCAGCTGTCGACGGACTTCCCCGAATGGGACGAGCCGTTCGAGCTGTCCCTGTCGGATCAGGCGATGGTGCGTGCGTCCGTGACGATCGATGGCGCGCTGCGCACCGGCGCCGCGACGGCCGTGAGTCTGCTCGCGTTCCCCCCCGGATGGCTGCGCCCGCTGCACCTGCGCCGCACGCTCAAGGAGGCCGAGCTCTACGCCGGCATCGCCGAGCGCGGGGACCGGGACCGGATGTTCCCTGCGCCGCCGACGAACGTGCCGATGCGCATGCGCAACGCGCGGTTCGCTCGGCTCTTTCTGCCCAGCGACGGCGACGTGCTCGACGTCCGCTTCGAGAGCCCGTGGCAGGCGATCCACCCGAAGGTGCGCCGCCGGTACCACGCACACCGCCGCAACCGCACCGCCCACGCCCGGTGGTGGCGCCACCGCGACGGACCGCGCCCGACGGTCATCGCGATCCACGGGTTCGGCGCCGATCCCTACTGGTTCAACGAGTGGTACTTCGACCTGCCGACGCTCTACCGTGCCGGCGCCGACGTCATGCTCTTCACCCTGCCCTTTCATGGCCCGCGCGCGGCGCGCACCTCACCGTTCAGCGGCCACGGGCTCTTCGCCGGCGGCTTCTCGCGCATCAACGAGGCGTTCGCGCAGGCGGTGTTCGACGTCCGCATCCTCGTGCACCACCTGCTCGACGAGATCGGCGCCCCTGCGGTCGGCATCACCGGCATTTCGCTCGGCGGGCACACAACCGCCCTGCTCGCCGCCGCCGAGGAGCGCATCGCCTTTGCCGTCCCGAACGTCCCCGTCGCCAGCCTGCCGGACCTCATCTACGAGTGGCAGCCCGTCGGCAGCCTCGCTCGCGCCGGCATGCGCGCCCTCGGGCGTGACCTCGTCGACATGCGACGCATGATGGCCGCGCACTCGCCGCTGACCTGGTCGCCGATCATCCCGAAGGCCCACCGGATGATCATCGGCGGCGTCGGCGACCGGATCGCGCCGCCGAAGCACTCGCGCCTGCTCTGGCAGCACTGGGATCGGTGCCGGCTGCACTGGTTCCCCGGCAGCCACGTGCTGCACTTCGACCGCCGCGAGTACCTGCGGTACTTCGAGCGATTCTTCCGCGAGATCGGCTTTCTCGCGGCGATCCCCGGGGCGTGACCGGAGGCCGTCCGCGGGGGCAGCCTCTGGGCTTCAGCCCATGAGCATCAGCCTGTAAGCGTCAGCGATCCGGCGTGGGCGTCGGCAGCACAATGCCGGCGGTCCCACGCACCCGCCGCGTCGAGCCCGATCGCGTCGAGCTGCGGCAGCACGACCGTCTCGATCGCCTCGACGAAGAGCTCCCGGGCCGTCGCGCTGTGGGCAAAGCCGAGCCGGCGGGCGTCCGCGAGGATCGGCTCGGGGATCACGCGCACCGGCGTCGCGTCGAGCATGCACCGCTCGTAGTACGCCAGCGCCACCTCGAGGTATGCCTGCGTGCGCTCGCGCCCGGCGTCGTCGAGCCGGTCCCACGTGTCGCGCAGCATGATCCAGCCGACCCGCGCGTGCAGCGTCTCGTCGCCGGCGAGCTGGCGCATCACCCGGTCGATGTACGGATCGTCGACGTACTCGCGCTCTTCGGTCAGCAGCGCGACGGCGACGGTCTCGGACAGGCAGCCGACGAACATCAGGTTGCGCATCGCCCGCTCGAGGGGCGGCACCCCCGGGTGCGTGGCCAGATCCGGCGGGGCGAGGTCCGTCTCGAGGCTCGCGCTGAGGCCGAGGTACTCGACGACCTCCCCGCACAGGCGGGCGTGGCGCAGCTCGTCCATCGCCGAGCGCAGCACCGCCACCTCGACGTCGATCGCCGCCCCGGCCTCCATCAGCTGGGGCAGCATTCCGGCGAAGACGGCCGCGCTCTGGTGCTCCTGCTTCATCCGTCGGCGCCAGTTCTGCGCCGCGAGCTCGATCGCCGCCGGATGGTACCCCGACCCGTCGAAGTGCTCGTCGTCCCGCCGCTCCGGCGCCTCGTCGCCGCGGGCGAGCAGGCGACGGGCACAGCGCTCGTACTCCGCCCGCAGCGGGGTGTCGCTCAGATGCACGGTCAGCACGCCGGGCTGGCGCGCCGATCCGCCGACGTCCGCTCGTCGCTCGTCGCTCACGCCGCCTCCAGGCTCGGCGGCGCGAACGGGCCCTCGACCGCGCAGCCGCAGCCGAACCCGGGCGAGTAGCTGCAGAACGTGAAGTCGTCGCTCATGTCGTTGCAGCAGTCCCAGTCGTTGTCGGCGGTGCAGCGAGCCGGGCAGAGGCCGTCCTCTTCGTCCTTGCACTCGACCCCGGTGTCCGGGTCCACGTCGGGCTCGGCGTCCGGCTCGACATCCGGGTCGGCGTCCACTTCGGCATCGGGTTCGGCGTCCGGCTCCGCATCCGGCGTCGCGTCGGTAATCGCATCCGGGGTGACATCGGGCTCGGCGTCGGGGCCGACATCCGGCGCAACGTCCGGCTCAGCGTCCGGCGCAACATCGGCGACGACGTCCGGCTCAGCGTCCGGCGCGGGGTCCTCCCGCGGATCCTCGGCGGCGTCAGAGGCGGTGTCGCCCCCGGAGTCCGCCGACGCATCACCGGACGCGTCCGTGCTGGACGCATCGCCCGAGCCGGTATCCGCGGTGGTGCCGGCTTCGGTGCCACAACCGGCGACGAGTCCGCCGAGGGTGACGGCGAGGGCGGCGCGCAGGGCGCGGCTGCGGGCAGAGCGAGACGAACGAGGCATGACGGTCCATGGGCAGAGGGTGCGATCGCGATTCTGACCGCACGCGCGATTCCGGGCAAGCACGAGCCGGTCGGGGTTGCAGCCGCGGATCGGCTCTGCGAGGTTGGCGCACCGTGTGCCGATCCCGGTGCCGCTCCCGGCGCCCGGCCCCGGATCCCCTCGCCTCGATCCCACCGCCTTGATGGCCGAAGACTGGACGATCGCCGCGCTCTCCCGCTCTGCCGCCGAGCTCCTCGCCGGTCGGGGTGCCGACAGCCCGCGCCTCGACGCCGATCTGCTGCTCGGGCACGTCCTCGAGCGCACGCGCATGCAGCTCTATCTGGAGGCCGATCGCCCGGTGACGGACGACGAGCGCGCCGCGTTTCGCGAGCTGGTGCGCCGCCGCGCCACGGGTGAGCCGATCGCCTATCTGCTCGGTGAGCGGGGGTTCTGGACCCTCGATCTCGCCGTCGATCCTCGCGTCCTCGTGCCCCGCCCCGAGACCGAGCGCATCGTCGAACTCGCGCTCGAGTGGATCGGCGCACGACGCACCGAAGGGTGGCGGGTCGTCGATGTCGGCACGGGATCCGGCGCCCTCGCTCTCGCCCTCGCGTCCGAGCTTCCCGCGGCGACGGTGCTCGCGACCGACGTGTCCCCCGACGCCCTCGAGGTCGCGGCGGCCAACGCCGAGTCGAACGCGCTGAGGGACCGCGTGCGCTTCACCCGCGCCGACCTGCTCGGCCCTCTGGTGAAGCGGGGGTCCGAGGTCGACCTGATCGTCAGCAATCCGCCGTACATCGGCGAGCGCGAACGCGCGGCGCTGCCCCGCGACGTCGTAGACCACGAACCCGGACTGGCCCTCTTCTCGGGACCGGACGGCCTCGACGCCATCCGCCGTCTGTTGCCCCAGGCAGCGCGGGTCCTGCGCCCCGGGGGCCTGCTGCTCGTCGAGATCGGGTCCGGCCAGGGCGCCGCCGTCGCCGCGCTCGCCCGCGAGTGCCTCGTCGACGTGCGCATCGTCCGCGACCACGCCGGACGCGACCGCGTGCTCTGGGCCCGGCGCGCCGGCGGCACCGAAGCCGACGCAGTCACCCCGCGCCCGATCCCCGCAGACGCCCGGTCCGACGGCAGCGAGCTCGAGCGCGTCGACCTGCCGCCGACGATCATCGAAGATCCGGACGACGTCGAAGCGGACGGCGCATCGAGCGAAGCGCCCGACCCCGGCGCGCTCGCTCTCGAGGAGGCGCGCGCCGCAGGCCTGCCGGTGATCGACCTCGATGCGTCCGAGGACGACGATGGCTGACAGCATCGACACCCGCCTGCGCGAACGCCTCGACCCACCGGATGGCGTCGTGCCCGAGGACATCGACGGTGTGCTCGACTGCATCGGCGGGCCGAAGGTGCCGCCGTCCGCGTCGCAGCGCCTGATGGAGGCGCCGTTCTATGCCCTCGGATACGAGGCGGTGTTTCGCCCGGCGCTCACCCGGCTCGTCACCCGGCAGACCGTCGAAGGCGCGATGCGGCTGTCGTCCCGCCTGATGTGCCTCGAGTCCGACGACGTCGTGCTCGACGTCGGCTGCGGCACGGGCAACTTCACCCGCACCCTCGCGCGGTCCGTCGGGCGCACGACCGGGCTCGTCGTCGGGCTCGACCTCAGCGCGCCGATGCTCGCCCGCGGCGAGGCGCTGCGGCGGCAGGACGAGCTGCCCCAGGTGCGTTTCGTCCGCGGTGACGCCACGCGCCTGCCCTTCGTCGACGACGCGTTTGACGCGGTCCACACCGCCGGCGCCCTGCACCTCATGCCCGACGTCGACGGGGTGCTCGCCGAGCTGGCCCGCGTCGTTCGCCCCGGCGGACGCCTCGTGATCGGCACCTTCGTCCTGAGCCGGGATCGCCGCCTGCGCCGGGCCGAACGCGCGGTACGCCCGCTGATCGGATTCCGGTTCTTCGACGACGACGACCTGCGCGCCCGCATCGAGGCGGCGGGCTTCGACGTCCTCGACCGCGTGGTGGACGGGCTGGCGATCACCCTCGGCGCCGAGCGGCGCGCCGACCGGATCGCACACCACCGCCGCGCACGAACTTGACGGTGTTTCACCCCCTCTGCCACGATGCGTCGCGCACCTGCGCGTCGCGGACGCTCCCGTTCGGGATGCATCCCAGGCAGCGCACGTCGAGGTGATCTCGTGGCAAACCCGGTCCGTACCGCACTCCTGACGGCGACCTTCCTCGTGGTGGCGTCCGCGCCGGCTCTCGCTGGCTCGAACGACATCACGTTGCAGCGGTTCGGCCAGTGCACCTTCGGGTCCGAGGGCAACTGCACCGGCGTGCTCGTCGACGAGCAGGGGTTCCGCAACTTCGCGCGGGACTTCGGCCTCGTCATGTCGCCCCGCATCGCCGCCACCGCCGAGACCCTCGGCCAGGCGGGCTTCGCGTTCCAGATCGATCACACGATCAACACGATCGATGCGACCGAGCCGTACTGGATTCTCGCCAACGAGAACGGCGACCCGTCCGGCAGCATGGCGACCACGTCCTTTCACGTGCGAAAGGGCCTGCCCTTCTCGCTCGAGCTCGGCGGCCTGTTCACCGCGCTGTGGAACAGCTCGATGGTCTCTGTCGGCACCGAGCTGAAGTGGGCGCTGCACGAGGACTACCTCTGGCCCGTGCCCGACCTGATGGTCCGCGGCTTCGTGAACACCGTGCTCGGCGATCCGCAGCTCAGCCTGACGAACGCCGGCGTCGACGTCGTCGTCGGTGCGCCGATCGGCGTCGGCGACGTGATGAACATCACGCCGTTCGCCGGCTACGAGATGACCGCGGTGATCTCGTCGAGCCGGCTCATCGACGCGACCCCCGAAGACCTCACCCCGCCGTTCCAGGACCTCGAGAACCCCTCGCGGTCGAACGCGCCGGAGTTCGTCTTCGACGTCGACACCGAGCTCGTCCACCAGGGCCTCGGCGGCGTGCGGTTCCAGTTCACCGCCGTGAACCTGCTCATGATGGTGACGGCGAGCGGCGACGTGCAGAGCTACACGTTCAGCCTCGGCGCGGACTTCTGATCGAGCCGGTGCACCGCACCGCCCGTCCGACGTCCCCTCGAGCCCACCGAAGTCGCCGACCGACGCAACGCGCCGGTCCCCGCGACGTCAGGTCCGCGGCAGGCGGCTGTGGATCGTGCCGTTCGCGATCGAACCGCCACCGCGCCCGGACTCGAGCGACTCGAGCCGCGCGCGCAGCTCGCGGTTCTCGCGCTCCAGCGACGACAGGCGGTCGAGGATCGACGCCATCTCGGCGGACAGATCGGGCACGTGGGTCAGCGCATCGACCGTGTCCTTGAGGCGCTGGTCGAGACGCTCCTGCATCTCGTCGACCGTGCGCTGCACGTTCTCGACGAAGTCGCGGACCGGCGTGACGAGCTCTTCCTGCTGGGCCTGCGCCCGCGTGCGGAGCCGCTCGACCTGCTGCTGCGTCTGATCGCGAAAGTCGGTGACCGGCTTGCTGAGCCGCTGCAGAAACTCCCCGGGCTGCTGGATGATCATCCGCAGCGTCTGCAGGGGCAGCACCCGCCGGTCCTTCTTCTCTTCTTCGTACACGATCTGGGCGAGCGTCACCGTGGTCAGGTCATCGCCCGTCCGGTTGTCGATGATCTGCACCTCTTCGCCGTCTCGGACCATCTCGGCGATCTCGTCGAGGGTCACGTAGCAGCTGCGCTCGGTGTCGTAGAGCTTACGGTTCGTGTACCGCTTGATGAGCTTCATGCGCGGACTCGCGGTCGGTCGCACGCCACGGACGGCCCGCAGGGGCTCGTACAGGGGCGCGCGAGGGAGCGAGCAGGGTGCCGGGGACACCGCCCCTCGTCAAGCCGAGTTCCTTGTCGCTCGGCGCCTCGAATGGCATCGTCGAGGCACCGAAGTGGAGCCGGTGCATGATCGTCCGTTGTCCCGAGTGCGGCACGAAGTTTCGCCTGTCCGAGGCGCAGACGCAGGGGCGCGCCCAGGTGCGCCTGCGGTGCTCACGGTGCGAGACGGTGTTCACCACGCGGCTGGCGGACGAGCCCGCGCCCGCGGCTGGTGGTGCGACACGGGGGCTCCCGTCCGGCGGGGGCCTGCCGACCGGATTCGGCGCGCCCGAAACGAGCGACCTGCCCGGCGGGTTCGGCCTCGACGGCGCGCAGTCCAACCCGAACGTCCCCCGGCCGACCCTGAAGGAGCGGCCGAGCGACGACCCGTTCGCCGATCTGCAGAAGTCGTTCGGTGAGGCCGACACCGCCGCCGGCGTCGACCTGAAGGGCCTGTCCGGGTTTCTCGGCAGCGACGGTGGCCGCCGCTACGAAGACGAGATGGCCAGCGTCGACGGCGGTGGGGACACCGTCGCCGAACCCTCGCAGGGCTTCGATCCGGGCGAACTCGACGCCCTCGCCCGCGACGCGTTCGGGCGCGACTCGAACAGCGACTCGGCGATCGAGCGCGCGGGCAAGGCCGCGGGGACGGTCGACCCGTTCGACGCGTTCCACGACGTGTTCTCGGAGGGCCGCGACAAGGCGTCGACCGATGTGCAGAAGGCGCTGCACGGTCTCGACAGCGGCGACGACGGCGCTGCGGCCGGCGGCTCGAACCTTGCGTTCGATCCCGGCGACGGCGGCAGCCTCGAGCTAGCCGACCCGTTCGCGAACGTCGACGACCCGCCGGAGTCCGACGCCCCCCAGACCGACGAGGAGAGCCAGCTGCTCGACCTCGCGCTCATGGCGACCGGCCTCGAAGAACCTGCACCGCCACCCACCGCGGACGCCCCCGCCGCCCCCGAGGTGAGGGGCGAGAGCAACCTGATCCGCCTCGACATCGCCGGCGACCGCGCCCGCCACCAGAAGGAGTCGTCTCGCGGCGTCGGGTTGCTCATGTTCGCCTGGTCGCTGCTGCTCACCGTGGCGACGGTGATCGGCGCGCTCGGGTGGCTCGCCTGGCAGAACGACGGGCTGCTCGACCTGAAGGAGCTCGATCAGATGATCGGCGTCGCGTTCCGCGGCGAGACCTACGAGCCGCGCGTCGTGTCGATCGTCCGCGTGTTCGAATCCGACGGGCAGATTGTCGAAGAGCCCCTCGCCGCGATGCCGTCCGACGCCCGGGACGAGCTCGTCATCGAGGACGTGGAGACGTCGCGGTACGTGTCGACGGCGGGGGTGACGATGGTCGTCCTGCACGGCGCCGTCACCAACCGGTCCGAGGACACCTGGCGCGACGCCCGCCTGCGGGTCGAGCTCCGCGACGCCGACGGCATCGCGCTCGATCACGTGATCGTGCCCATCGGCGGGCAGCTCGAGGCCGACGCCTTCGAAGCCGGCGCGGCGGATCCCGCAGCGCTCGAAGCGGCGTGGGACGACCTCGCCGCGCGGGCTGCAGCCCTTGAGCTCGCACCGAACCAGCAGGCGCGGTTCACCGCCGCGTGGCCGGTGCCCGCCGACGAGACCTGGGACGCCATCACCTGGCGGGCGACCCCGTGGCACGCCGAGCGGTACGCGCCGAGCACCTGCTGGGACCGGGTCGCGTTCACCGACGCAGCGGCCGCAGACCTTGCCGAGGCCGACGCGAGTGACGATGAGGACGATACGGCGGGCGCGCCCGCCGAGGGATCCGCGGACGGCGCACCCGCACCGTCCGAGGGATCCGCTGACGGCTCTGCCGACGCTCCGGCCCCCTCCGACCCGTGATTCGCCGCCCGCGGCCCGAAGACGACCAGTTCGCCCTGCACACCTTCGTGCGGCGGGTGTACAGCGTGCCCGAGCCCGGCATGCGGCGGCGGCAGGTGCAGCGGCACCTCGCCACGGTCGACGCCGAGGTCGCAGCGGAGCACCTGCAGGCGGTGCTCGCCCGCGCGCTCGCCGGCAGCCCCGAGGCGCGCGAGGTGCTCATGGCGGTCATCGCCCACATCGAGGCCGCCGAGGGTGCGGACGCAGGGCGCCTCGACGCGATCGACCTGTCGGCGCGGGCTGCGTCCCATCGCGGCGTCCCATGGCTGCTGATCGAGCCGCCGCCGTGGCGCGAGGTCGACCACGTCGCATTTCGTCACGGACGCGGCCGGGCGATGTCCCTCGGCGCGCGGCGTACAGCCGCCGCCGGGCACGATCGTGTGCAGCTCGAGCGCCTGCTCGCGGACCCGCACCCCCTCGTCGTCGATCGGCTCGCGGCGAACCCGCGCATCAGCGAAGCCGAGATCCTGACGATCGTCACAAAGCGCCCGACCCGCGCGGATGCGTTGCGCACCGTCGCGAAGCACCCGCGCTGGATGGGCCGCCAGACCGTTCGCGAAGCCATCGTGCAGAACCCGTTTGCCCCGACCGGACTGGCCCTCCGCATGCTGCCACTCGTGCCGCACCCCACGGTCGAGCGAGCGCGCCACGCCGCAGAGCTCCACCCGGCGATCTCGATGTTCGCCCGCTACCTTGTCGCGCTACGCAACGGCGACGACACCACCGCGCTGCCCGGGGTCGAAGACCTCACCAGCGAGCTGCAGCGCGAGAAGCTCGGTCTCGCTCGTGGGCGCGACCGGTAGACACGCCCGGCGCTCGGACGCGGCGCTCGGGGCCACCCGGCGTCGGCCGGTCAGCCGAGCAGCACGATGATGTCGTAGATCGCGTGGGTGTACACGGCGACGGCGAACCCGCGCGTCCAGTACAGGACCGCGAAGAACACCCCCATCAGCACGCGAAACACGAACGACCACACCTCCCAGGGATCCATCCCGATCGGGGGGTAGTGGAACGCCGAGAAGAGCAGGCTCGACAGCGCGATCGCGGCCGCGGCCGCGAGCCATCCCTCACCGAGCTTCGTCTTCGACAGCCCGAAGTACATCGCGGTCAGCAGGCCCGCCCGAAAGAAGAGCTCTTCGTAGGTGCCAGCGCCGACGCTGAGCACGACCGTGTCGAAGAAGCCCATCGACTCCATCGGGCCGGCCGACACCATCATCGATGCGGGTGGCCGAAACCCGAGGGCCAGCAGCACCTGCACGACGACCCCGCCGACCAGCAGCGCCCAGACCGTCGATTCGGCGACCACGAGTCCCGCCGTGCGCGCCGACAGCGTCTGGTCCTGGCGCCGTCGCAACCAGAGAACGCCGAAACCAACGAGGATCAGGAGGTTGAAGAGCGCGTAGAGGATCGCGTCGTGCCCGACCATCGAGAACACGAACCCGGTCACGAAGTCCGCGCCGTTCTTCCAACCGTCGGTGAACAGGATGCCGACCTGGTAGAACACGAAGAGCGGCGCGACCAGGACGAGCGAGTTCACGACGTCGCGTGACTCCCGAAGGTATCGGGTCACGGCGTTCGAGCGTGCGGGCAGCGATTCGGTGGTCACGATCCCTCCGGAGCGGTCGTGCGTACATGCTAACCACGACCGCCCCCGTTCACCATTCCCGGCCCGTGCAGGCCGCGGGATCAGTCGTCGAGGGTCTCGAGGCGATCCTCGACGAGGATGGCGTACCCGGTGAACGGCGCAGCGATCGCCCCGCGCCACGCGTCGAGCGCGAAGTCGATCGGGCGCAGCACGACGTCCGGGTGGTCGACGTGCCCGATCGCCAGCAGCGTCGCGAGCGTGGGCGCCGCGTCGACCCAGACGAGGTCTGCCGGCTCGCGCGCTTCGATGACGGCGTCGCCGAGCAGTACGCCGAGGATCGTGAGGGTGCCGATGGGCACCCAGGTCGACCCGTCTTCGCCAGACGGCAGCGCCGTCATGAGCGCGTCGAGGCGCTCGAGGTCACGGCCGTCATCGAGCAGCGGCACGCCGTACCGCGCGAGCACGTCGCGCGCCGCCGCCACCCACTCGTCGGAGGCGTCCGGCGAGGGATCGAGCGCAGCGAAGGCGTCGAGCGCTTCGGACTCCAGCGCGCCGTACCACGTGCCGCCGAACAACCAGCGCACACCGAACGGCGGCTCGTGCGATCCGACGAAATGGAACATCGGGACGCCGACGTCCTCGGGGACGCTGACCGGCATCGCGTAGAACGCGCGGACGAAACGATCCGCGCGCTCCACCGTCCACGGCCCCACCGTCACGAAGACGACGTGGTGCACGTCGGGGCCGGGCTGCGGCTGCTGAAACGTGAGGTATCGCGCGAACGACTCGGCGCCGCTGTGGCGGTTCGCTGCGCGCGGATCAAAGGGCTCGTACCCTTCGATCGCCAGCACCTCCATCACCCGATCGACCGCGACCTCGAGGACATCGTCCTCGTCGATGTCGACGTCGATCAGCACCGGCTCGGACGCGGGGGTCACGAGCCGATCCGGGAGCGTCGGGTCCACGACCACCGGTGGCGGCGGACCGCACGCTGCGAAAGCAGCGAGGATCACCGCGAAGGCGAGTCCGAACCCATGGCCCCCGAGGCGTGCCACGGACCTCAGTCCTTGGCGACGTACGGGATGAGCGCCAGGTGACGCGCCCGCTTGATCGCGACGGCCAGTCGACGCTGGTACTTCGCCGAGACGCCCGTGATGCGGGAGGGCAGGATCTTGCCGCGCGGGCTCAGAAAGCGCTTGAGCAGCGTGACGTCCTTGTAATCGATCTTCAGCGACCGATCGGCGAGGAACGGGCACGACTTGCGGCGGCGAAGCGAGGTGACGCGGCGGTCCTTACGAGCCATGTGGGGTCTCCGAGATTTCGGGCACAGGCCACGAGGGCCTGCCATGGGATGGCCGAAACGATGCGCCCGTCCGACGTACGGACAGGCGAAGGGCGGGCAGGGCTAGCACGGCCCATGCGGCGGATCAAGTCGAGATCGCAACCGAAGTGCGTCATCCGCCCGCAGATCGTCAAGCCGCATTTTCTCTGCCGAATCCGCGAGTTCGTGCAGGACGAACGCTTGACTCACCGTATCCGTTCGGGTAGCACCCCGGTCCCCGTCGCGATCCCTCGCGGCGCATGACGACGAATCCTACCCGCGATCAACTCGACGCGGGCACGCACCGAAGGACGCGCGGCGTCCGCTGAGAATCCGGAGTCGCACCATGGCCCGCACCTGCAAGCTGACCGGCAAGCGCCGCAACGTGGGGATGAAGGTTTCCCACTCGCACATCCGCACGAAGAAGGTGCAGCTGCCGAACATCCAGACCAAGCGGATCTGGTTCGACGACGAGAACCGCTGGGTTCGCGTCCGCCTCTCGACGCGCGCCCTGCGCACGATCACCAAGAAGGGCCTCGGCCGGTTCCTTCGCGACGAAGGGCTGGCGCTCAAGGACATCACCTGATCGTCCGAGCTCGCCTCGACGAACGCGCGACCTGCGAGCTGCCGGTCGCGCGTTCTCGTTTTTGCGCTGCGACGCGGTACGCGCGAATCGTTGTGGGCTCAACGAAATGTTCGCGGCCGGGCCCGTAGTCCCCGCCGGTCGTCCGCCGTCTGACGCGAAGGACGTGATTTCGGGCACTTGCGAGTGCTCGACGCTTCGGGCCCGCCCATTGCGATCCGGCGGCCTCCGCTGATATGTTGCGGGTGCTGCAAGGGAAGTTCGGATTCGACGGTCGCGAATCTCGAATCATTCGTGTCGCCACCTCGTGGGGGGCTGCATCCGTGTTCGTGCGACCGGAGCCTACCGTTCCCGCGATCCGCGCCGCAGAGCCTGTGGACCATCATGCCGAACGACAGCACCCTCCCCGCGTGCGCCTCCGACCTCGACTACGAGTGTGACTGCGATCTGCCCGCGCTCGTCGACCAGGCGGCGCGGACGGTGCGTCGCATCGCCGGCCAGCGTCTCCAGGACTGTGGCCTGTCGTGGTCGTCGTGGCGCGTGCTCGAGGTCCTCGCCGAGCGGGGCAGCCTGTCGATGAAGGAACTCTGCGAAGCCCAGGCCACGTCGAAGTCGACGATGTCGCGCCTCGTCAAGCGACTCTACGAGGATGATCTCGTGCGGCGGCACGACGACGCCGACGACCGGCGCATCCGTGTGGTCTCACTGACCGCACGCGGACACGCCCTGGTGCAGGAGCTCGAGACCGCCGACACCGAGTCCGAGCGCCTTCGCGAACAGCTGTCTCGCCCCGCGTGCGTTCGCGTACGGCACGGGCTCGAGCTGCTGAATCGCGCCCTCGAGCTGCTCGAGGGTACGGACGACGAGGTCGACGCGTCCCTCTGACCGCACGGACCGGTACGCGAACCATGGCCCCCCACCGACGGACTCGGATGGCCCGCCCTCGCCAGCTCGCCGAAACCAGCGAATGGGACGTTGTCCCGTCGGACCTGTTGCAGCGTCTCACCGGGTCTGAACCGGCCGTGGCAGACGAGTCCGACGGCGATAGCGACGACGAGAACGCCACCACCATGATCCCCGCCGACGTCGACCCTCGGGTTGCGAGCGTTGTCGCGTCGCGGCTGCTTCGGGTCGGCCGCGCTCGGCTCGGCACCCGGGCGCACCAGCGCGGTGAACCGGCTCTGCTGTGCAACGCGGGCCTCCTGGCCTGCGAAATCCAGTCTGACGCAGGCACCTTCGAAGAGGAGCGTACCTATCGCTCCTTCGTCGCCCTGTGCCGCGACGTGCAGGATGGGCAGAGCATCTGGATCGAGCGACCGGACGAGACAGCGCCCGCGAACGACGGCGAGGGGGTGTCCCCGCTGCGCCTCGTCACGCGCCTCGTTCGGGACCGCGACCGAGTCCCCGATCGACTCTGCACGACCTGCGACGTCGTGGGCGACGCGTGGTGGGAGGTCGTGTTCACCCGCGACGACCGGGCCGTCCCGGTGCGGATCCCGGCGTCGAGCGCCGCCGACCACGACGCGTGGTCCGAGGTGCTCTCGATCCTGACCGCATGGCGCGACGCAGCAGCCTGTCTCAACGGGCACTTCGCCCTGCTCTCGGCGTCAGACGACACGCGGATCGTCGTACGACGTGGCCGCCACTTCGGGCTGTGCCGAGTCGCACGGGAGTACGTCGGGATCGTCCTCAACCGGCTCCGCGCGACGATGTGACCCCGATTCGCGATCTTCGGGGTCTGATCCCGTCGTGGACGCGATCCCGGGCGCACGGGCGAGCGGGTCCACCCACCGTGCGAGCGTCGCACGAAGATCACACATCGATTCCATGCTTGTTGTAATCGCGAACGCGGCGCTACACTCTGCAGTGACCGCTAGAGCCGACTTCAGCTCAACAACGCGCGACCTCGGACGTCGCGCACGCACTTCGTTCGGTCTGTGAACGAGTGCCTCCACCGGTGGACCACGGATGGCCAGCCCTCGCCAGCTTGCCGAGACCAGTGAATGGGACGTCGTCCCAACGAATCTGATCGAGCAGCTTCAGGGGAAGGAGCCGACGGGGGTCGTGGACGCGCCGCCGGCGCCTGAGGTGGGTGCTGGTGCTGCGTTCGTGCCAGCGGACGTCGATCCGCGCATCGCCAGCGCAGTCGCTACGCGGCTGCTGCGCGTGCGCCCGGCTCGCCTGGATTCGGCCGCGCGCACGGATGGTGAGCACGCTCTGGTGTGTGTGAACGGGACCCTCTCGGCCGTCACATCGGATCCATCGGCCCCCTTCGACGAGGACGAGACGTACCGACGGTTCGTGGCGCTCTGCGGCGACGTGCAGAACGGCGCGAGCATCCGGATCGAGCGCATGTCCGACGTGGACAGCGAAGCCGCCGGCACGGGAGTGTCCCCGCTGCGGCTCGTCGCACGACTCGTGCTGGACCGCGGACACGCGCCCGATCGGCTGTGCCCGACGTGTGACGTCGTCGGCGACCCGTGGTGGGAGGTCGTGTTCAGTCAGGACGATCGCGCCGTCCCGGTCCGGATCCCCCCCGAGTGTCCGGCCGACAACGAGAGCTGGGCCGACGTCCTCGCGATCCTGACCGCGTGGCGCGATACGGCGCAGAGCATCGACGGCAACGTCGGGCTCCTGTCCGTCGACGACACCACGCGGATCGTCGTTCGCAAGGGGCGCCACTTCGGGATGTGCGTGCTGCCTCGAGAGCACGTCGGGATCATCCTCAAGCGGCTCGGCGCGATCACGCCCGACTGACGCGGACCTCGCCGCGCGACGCCTGCTCGACGTCATGCATACCGGCGCGCCGCTCGATCGACGGCCGCGACGTACGCGCCGCCGAAGAGGTTGGCGTGCACGAGCAGCGGGTACAGGTGATGCGCCGCCTCACGGGCGCGCCACTCGGCACCGGCCCCTGACGCCGCCTCCCACACGGCGTGAAAGCCGGGCTCGAAGCCACCGAAGAGCGTGGTGAACCCCAGCTCGGACTCCGGGTGCCCGAAGTACACGGCCGGATCGTAGAGCACCGGGCGGCCCGCCGCGTCGAAGCCATGGTTGCCGCCCCACAGATCGCCGTGCAGGAGCGCGGGGGCCGCCGGCGCAGGCACGATCTCGGCCCATCGCTCACACACGGCCTCGACCCGCGCGCCCACATCGCGGGGCAACGTACCATCGCGCACCCCGCGCTCGAGCTGCGGACGCAGCCGCGAGGCCACATAGAATCGATGCCAGTCGGCGTGGGGTGTGTTCGCCTGCGGCAGCCGCCCGATCCAGTTGTCGTGGTCCAGCCCGAACGACGGGGCGCTCACCCTGTGCAGGTCCGCGATGGCACGGCCGAGGATCGCGCCAGCGTCGTGGCGCGGCCGCTCGAACGCGATCCACTCGAGCACGAGCATCGACGCGTCGACGTGCAGCACCTCGGGCACGCGCACGGCGGCACACGCTCGAAGGCGGTCGAGCCCACGGGCCTCGGCAGCAAACATGGACTCCGGCAGGCCTTCGCCGGCCTTGACGAAGACCCGGTCCGCACCGGCACGTACCCGATACGCCCGATGGATCGAGCCCCCGGACACGGCCGATTCGACCTGCGCCTCTACACCGAGCGCCTCTTCGACCCGTGCGGCGAGCTGACCGGGCGTCATGCGTCGGCGCGCGGGCCCATGACCCGCTCGACGATCCGCTCGACCGTCGCATAGAGCACGGGCACGAAGAGCAGCGTGAGCACCGTCGACGACACGAGCCCGCCGACGACGACCCGCGCGAGCGGCGCCTGGGCCTCGCTGCCCGTGCCCGTGGCGAGGGCGACGGGCAGCAGGGCGAGGACCGTCGTCGCGGTCGTCATCAGGATGGGGCGCAGCCGGCGACGCGAGGCCTCGATCACAGCCTCGTCGAGGGCGACCCCCTCGTCGCGACGCAGCCCGTTGATCGCGTCGACGAGCACGATCGCGTTGTTCACCACGACGCCGACCAGCACGATCACCCCCATGAAACTGTTGAGGTTGAACGTGGTGTCGGTGGCGACGAGTGTCGCGACGACGCCGATGCCGGCGAAGGGCACAGCGACGAGGATCACCAGCGGCTGGACGAACGACTCGAACTGGCCGGCCATGACCATGTACACGAGCATCAGCGCGAGGATCACGCCGAGGCCCATGGACTCGAAGGTGTCCTGCTGCTGCTCGGCCTCACCCGCCACGCGAATCCGAACCCCGTCGGGCACGGGCAGCTCACGCAGGCGCGCCCGCAGCTCTTCGTTGATCGAGCCGAGGTCGCGGGTCTCGTCGATGCCGCCGGACACGACCACAATGCGCTCCTGGTCGAGGCGCTCGATCGCCTGGGGCGTGCGCCCGTCGCCGACCCGCACGAGCTCACCCAGCCGCACCTGACCGCCGTCCGCGAGGCGGATGGGGGCATCGAGCAGGCGGTCGGGGGACGCGAGCTCCTGCTCGTCCAGACGCACGATCAGGTCGTACTCGTCGCCGCCCTCGCGAAACACGCCGGCTCGGGATCCCTGCACGAGCGTGCTGATCGACTCGGCCACCTGCCGGGTCGACAGACCAGAGTCCGCCGCACGGTCGCGGTCGACGGTGAGCTGCAGCTCGCGTCCACCGGGGCGCCGGCTGGGCTGTGCGTCCGTCACGCCCTCGGTCGCGCCGACGATCGCGACGACCTCCGCCGTGATCGCGTCCGTCGCTTCGAGGTCGTAGCCGCGGATCTCGACGCGCACGCGCGCATCGCCGCCGCGCAGGAAGTTGAAGATCCACAGCCCCCCGCCGGGACGCGCGAACGCCATCATGCCCGGAAGCTCCTGCGCGAGCACCGGACGCAACGCGGCGGCGACCTCGGCGCTGGACCGATCCCGGTCCTCGACGGGCACGAGGTTCACGCGCAGGCTGGCGAACTCTTCGCCGCTGGTCGACCAGAACCCGGGGGTGCCGACCGTCGCCTGGATGTCGCGGACCTCCGGCACGTGCTCGCGCACGATGGCTTCGATGCGCCGCACCGCAGCGTCGGTCACCTCGATCCGCGTGCCCACCGGGTACCGCGCGCTGATCCGGACCTCGCTCTCGTCGGACTCCGGCAGCAGCTCGGTGCCGATGCGATCGACCTGGGTCCACGCTGCGCCGAGGCAGAGCAGCGCGACGATCACGACGACCCACGGCGCCCGCAGGGATCCGGCCACGATGCCGGCCCAGACGCGCTCGATCGGACCGAAGAGCGGATGTTCACCCTTCGGCATCGACCGCTCGCCGCGCAGCAGACGGGATCCGAGCACCGGCACGAGGGTGAGCGCAACGAGCAGGCTGCACGCCAGCGCTGCGCTCACGACCAGGGCCATCTGCCCGAAAAACACCGCCGCGAATCCACCGAGAAACACGACCGGCGCGAACACGGCGACCGTTGTCAGGGTCGACGCGGTGATGGCCCCCGCGACTTCGGCGGAGCCACGAATGGCGGCGTCCCGCGCCGACAGCCCCTTCTCACGCAGGCGGTACACGTTCTCGAGAATCACGATCGCGTTGTCGACGAGCATGCCGATGCCCACCGCCAGACCGCCAAACGTGATCAGGTTCAGCGTCAGGTCGAGCTGCTCCATCAAGAAGAAGGTCGCCAGCACCGAGATCGGGATCGCGACCCCGATCACGACCGTCGAGCGGACGCTACGCAGAAACACCAGTAGCACGACGAGGGCGAGCGCGGCGCCGACGAGGACGCTTTGCTGCACGCTGGAGATCGACCGCCGGATGAAGATCGAGCTGTCGACCGTGATCGTCAGCGAGGCCGTCCCGAGGTTGTCGCGATTGAACGCCTCGACGGCCTCGTACACCGCGTCGGCGACCTCGATCGTGTTTGCGTCCGGGCTCTTCGTCACGGTGATCGTGACGCCGGGCTCGCCGTTGATCCGCACGAGGTTCGTCGGGTCTTCGAGCGTGTCGTCGACCACAGCGACGTCGCGGATGCGGATGGCCACGCCACCCCGCTCGGTGACGAGGGCGTTGCGGATGTCCTCGAGGGACTCGAATTCGCTCATGGCCCGGACAAGGACGTTCTCGTCGCCGTCCTCGACCGCGCCCGCCGGGACCGTGAGGTTCTCGTCGCGCAGCGCGCGCGTCACGTCACTGACGGACACGCCCAGGCTCGCCATCCGCTCGGGATCCACCTCGACCCGCACCTGACGATCACGGGCGCCGCGGATGTCGACCGCGGCGACACCGGGGACCCGCTCCATCCACGGTTTGACCACGTCTTCGGCATACCGACGCATCTGCGACTCGGACATCCCCTCGGTGCCAAGCGCGAGGTAGACCACCGGGAACGCAGCGAGATCGAACTTGTAGACGACCGGCGCCTCGACGTCCTCGGGCAGCCGTGCCCGCGCACGCTCGACCGCGGCGCGGACGTCGTTGAGCGCCTGCTCGAGGGGGACACCCCAGTCGAACCGGAGCGCCACGCGACTGCGCCCCTCGCTGGAGAACGACTCGAGGCGATCGATGCCCTCGACCCGAGCGACGGCCTCTTCGATCGGCCGCGTGACGAGCGTCTCCATCTCTTCGGGCGCCACGCCAGCGTAGGTCGTGACGACCGAGATCGACGGGAAGTCCAGCTCGGGGAAGAGATCCACCCGCAGGCGATCGAACGCGAACGCGCCGAGCACCGTGATGGCGACAAACACCATGATCGTGGCGACAGGGCGGCGGACGGCGAGTCCGCTGATGCCGCCGCGCGGGGCCGACTCGTTCATCGGGGGCCTCCCGGTCCACCCGACCCCTCGTCGGCCGCCGGGGCACCGACGACCACGACGGCACCCCCGTCTTCGAGGCCTCGCGGGGGGCGCAGGACGACCCGGGCGCCGGGCGCGACCGCCGTCGTCGTGGCGAACACACCGTCGTCGAGGCCGATCTCCACGGGCACCCGCCGAGCGGTGCTCGCGTCGTCGATCAGCCACACGACCGAGCCACCTTCGGGCCCACGCCCCAGCGCCTCGACCGGGATGCGGGTGCCTTCGCTCTGCTCGAGGATGATCTGGCCGCGGCCGAACATACCGTGCAGCAGCCGATCGTGGCCCGCTGCGTCGTCGAGGCGCACACGCACCTCGACGGTACGGCTGTCCCGATCGACGTCGCGTCCCAGGCGAGTGATCGCGCCTTCGATCGGCTCCGGGCCCAGGGCGTCGATCGTGACGCGCGTGGCATGCCCGACCTCGATCTCGGCCAGCGCTCGCTCGGGCACGCGGCCGACGAATTCGAGAGTCGCGGGATCGACGACGGTGACCAGAGGGGTCTGCGGGCTCACGGTCGCGCCGGCCACCACGTGACGTTCGACGACCGTACCGTCGAACGGGGCACGGACCGATCGACGGTCCAGAATGGCGTCCACGGCCGCGAGACGCGTGCGGGCGGTCGCCTCGCGGGTCTCGGCGAGGTCGATGTTCGCCTGCAGTACGGCCGTGCGCTCTTCGAGCGCGTCCAGCTCGGACCGGGTGAAGGCGCCGCGGTCGGCGAGGGTCCGGCGGCGATCGAGATCGGCGCGGTGGGCTTCGAGCTCGGCACGGGCGACCTCGACCTGGGCGCTGGCCGTCTGCACGTCGCGGCGACGCTCGTCGCGCGTGGTGCGCTGCACCGCTTCGTCCAGGGTGGCGATCACCTCGCCGGCGACGACGGTATCCCCGACGTCGACCGTCAGCGTGTCGAGCCGCCCGGACTCCAGCGGCGCGAGCTCGACGCGGTGATCCGCGAGCACCTCACCGGTGAACGCGATCGTGCGCTCGACCCGACCGGTGTCCACGGCGGACACGCGCACCCCCGGGGGCGGTGCGTCTTCGGCGGCCGGCGGCCCACCCGCGGCGGGCTCGGCAGCATCCTCGCCGCAGCCGGCAGCAACGATCACGAACGCGGCGCAATACAGCGCCCGAATCAGGCGGTTCATGGGGCCTCCATATCCGGCGCGTCGTCGTCGAACGCACCGTCGAGTACCAGCCGGTCGATGTGAGCGCGGTCCCGGTCGAAACCTGCGAGGGTCGCGTCGAGGCGGGCGGTCGCGAGTGCGACGTCGGCCTCGGTCATCTCGAGCAGCGTGGCGTCGCCCAGCTCGAAGCGGTCGCGCATCAGACGGTGGGCCGTCTCGGCCACCGCGACGGTCCGCTCGGTGAGGTCCACCTGCGCCTCGGCCCGGCGAACCTGACGGTCGGCCGCGGCGCGCGCCTCGGCCTGCTCACGCGCGATGCGAGCACGGTCCAGTTCGGCGACGGAGACCGCCACCTCCGCCGCGTCGATCCGCGGATACCGGCCGGGATCGTAGAGCTGCCAGGTGAACGTCATCGCCAGCGTCCAGCTACGCCCGTCCGGGGCCCGCAGGCTCTCGCGACCGATGTCGTACCGGCCCGTGAGCGCCGCGGTGGGCGCAAAGGACCACCGCGCCGCACGGAGGGCGAACTCGGCGGCAGCAAGCCGGGCTGCGGCAGCGTCTTCTTCGGGCCGCAACCCGCCAGCACCGGGGGTCGGCAGCGTGGCGTCGCCGAGCTCGTCGGGCGTCAGAGACGGGCGAGCCATCACGAACGCGAGGGCGGCCAGCGCGTCTTCGAGACCAATCTCGGCGTCGAGGTGCTCGGCCTCGGCCCGCAGGACGGCGAGCTCGGCCTGGTCGAGTTCGGCATCGAGGGCGAACCCGGCGTCGTTGCGCGCGGCGATGCGATCGCGGGTGGCCTCGGCAACGGCGATGGACTCCTCGGCAAGGTCGAGTCGCGTCCGCGCCGCGTGTGCGTCGATGAAGAGCCGAGCGGCCGCGGCCCGCAACGCAGTACGAGCGACCGCGGCTTCTGCGTCCGCGCGCGTCACGTCGCGAGCCGCGGACGACAGCGCGGGCAGCGCGCTGATGTCGAGGACGGTCATGCGTACCTGCGCCTGGGCGGTCGTGTCCCACAGGTGGGCAACCGTGCGGTCGCCGACGGACACGTCCCGGTCGTTGCGGGTCACCGTTGCCGAGACGGACACGTCGGGCAGCAGGGCCGCGCGGGCTTCTCGCCGTCGCGCATCCGACGTGTGGATGGCCTCTTCGGCGATGGCGACCCCCTCGTCGTTCGTGCTGGCGATGCGAACCGCGTCGACGAGATCGACGGATTGCGCCGCCGCCACGCGAGGCGCGGTGGCGAAGAGAACGAGGGTCGATAGGACGAGGACAGCGCGCATGGCTCACTACGGCGTCGCGGACGTCGCAGTGGTCTAGGAGCGATGGTCGAGAAGCGCAACGCGCACACCGGTCCCTGCGTGGGGCATGCGCACCTACCTCGGCCACTCTGACCTACGTGGTGCACGGCCACCTACCCCGGATCCGTACGCACACCCCAGAACACACACCCACACAGGGCTGCACACGCAAGCATCGAAAATATCGAGGGAGATGTTCAATATGGTTGACCCGCGAAACCTCCGTCCCGTAGACTGGCAAGGAGTCAATCAGCTACAGGGCCTTCGCCCATGGATCCCGCCGCATTTTCGGTGGCTTCCTCGTCGGGTCGAGGGTTCGGGAAGAACGAAATGTCGTCCGTCTTTGCCGTAAACCGGCGGGGCGCGGGTTCGTCGACACTCCCGGGTATCGAGGAGTCCCGTCGCGAGTCTGCCCCGACCGACCAGTGGCGCTCTGTGTCCACCGCGACCCTCGGGACCCCGGGACGTCCGATGGGGCCGAGTTCGACGGGCTCACATGCGCCGGTTTCCGACGAAGAGCTGCTGGCGCTGCCCGATCCGCGGACGGCCATGCTGCTCGCGTCTCGGCTGATGCGCGTGCGGAGCGCCTGGGTGCTCCTCGACGAGGATCTGCCGGACGGCTCGTCGCCGCGCCTCGCGTGCGTCGACGGCCGCATCACCGCGGCCGGTCCCTCCGATCCGGGGCGGACCCTCGATCGAACCGCCATCACGCGGATGTTCTTTGCGCTGGCCCGAGCCGCCGAGAAGGGCATCCCGCTGCGGGTCGAGCGCGTGGCTCGCGAGGCCTTCGAGGTCGGCGCCGTATCGATGTCACCGCTGCGCGCGGTGGCGGACCTGATGCGCCGCGTCGGTCGTGTCGGGCCGAATCTCAGCCCGGCGAAGGACCTGATCGACGAGTGGTGGGAGGTCGAGCGCACCCCGCGTGGGCTCGCGCTGCCGCTTCGCATCCCGGCCAACGTGCGTGTCGACGCCGACATGTGGGCCGACGTCGAGACGTGGATCCACCGGGCGCATGCTCTCGCGAACCGCTCGCACGGCGAGGTCATTACGATGATCGGCCGCGACACGTCGCGGATCTTCTGTGTGCACGACCGGGTGCTCGGCATGGGCACGGTCACCGCCAACCGTCTCGGCATGGTGCTGTCTCGAGCGAAGCGGAGCGACGATTGACCACCGGGAGCGAAACGACCGACGTGCCCGAGGTGCTGCACCTGCAGACGCCCGAAGTGGTCATCGGATCGAAGCGGCGTCTCGACGCGCTGACGCTCGACATCCCGCGCGCTCGCCTGGTTACCGTGATGGGGCCCGGTGGGGCGGGCAAATCGACCTTCGTCCGTGCTCTCGCCAACGAGCTCGGTACCGACGCACCGGTGCTGCGGATCGAGGACGAGGTCGTCCCGAGTGACGCCGTCCTCTTCATCCGGCAGCGGCCCGACGAGCTGTGTGCACCGGTCAAGCGGGCCTGCGCGGCGCGCCTGCCGGACCGCTCGACCCTCGACCAGGCCGCCCAGCGCGCCGCGATCCGCGCCCGCTGCGAGGCGCTCGGCGCCACCGACCTGATCGAGCACCTCAACGACGATATCATCAGCCTGTCGCCGCTGCTGCGCCGGCTCGCGCTGCTCGTCGCCGCCTCGCTGGCCGAGCCGCAGGTGCTGCTGATCGACGAGCTGGACGCCGAGCTGACCTCGGACGACAAGGCCGCCATCTGGCGCTCGATGCACGCCGCCGCAGGGCGCCACGTGCTCATCGTGGTCAGTCACCACCGCGCGAACGTCCGGTCGTTCTCGGACCACGTGGTCATGCTCGCCGGCGGCGGGCTCGTCGCGTCCCTGCCGACGGACGCGTTCTTCGCCGAAGACGCCGACGTGATGGTCCGACACTTCGTGACCCGCGGCGGGTGCCCGCTGCCCTCGTCTGATCACGACGACGACGCGGTCGCGCCGGGCTACCGCCGCGCGAAGCAGTGCGACGACCCGATCTACGCGCTGCGGCACTGGCTGACGCCGATCGACGGCGCGCCGTCGGCGCACCGTGGGCCGACCTCGTTCGGATGGCTCGTGCCGGGCCGACTCGCAGCGGCCCCCCGCCCGGGCATCAACATCTCGATCGATGACGACCTCGCGGCCCTGCGCCGCGTCGGCGTCACTCACATCCTGACACTTACCGAGACGGCGCTGGACGCCGACGCGGTCGCGCGGTCCGGGCTGCACGCCCTGCACCTGCCGATCCCGGACCGGTTCCCCCCGACACCCGAGCAGGCCGAGAAGGCGTGCATCTGGATGGCGACCCGCCTGGCGCATGGCGGCTGCGTCGTCGTCCACTGTCACGCGGGCATCGGCCGCACGGGGACGATCCTCGCGCTCCTGCTCGTCTCGCTCGGCATGCCGGGCCTCGCCGCTGTGCGCGAGGTTCGACGGCTGACCCCCCGAATGATCCAGACCGACGCCCAGTACGAGTTCGTCCTGGCTTCGGCATCCGCATGGGCGGATCAACCGCCCCTGTTCCCGAACGACGCCACTCAGGCGTCTCCTACCGACAACGAGGTTTCGCCATGTCGCTCGACTCCGCTCTGAACGCCGCCACCAGCTCCGTCCCCGAGTGCGTTGCCGCCGGTTACGTCGACATGTCGACCGGCATGCTGCTCGGCGTGAAGACGGTGGACTCGCACCCGTCCGAGGTCCTCGACCTCGTGGCCGCCGCCACCGCCGACCTCTTCCAGGGCCAGAACGTCGTCGCCATCGAGCGCATGTTCAAGGCGTCGCGCGGCCTCGACGACGACGGGCATCACTACTTCCAGGAGATGCTCATCTTCTCGGACAACCTCCTGCACCTCTTCTGCCGCTGCAAGAAGCACACGGACCACGTCGTGACCTTCGTCTGCCGCAAGTCGGCGAACGTCGGCATGGTCCTCGCGAAGGGCCGCATGGCGATGACGGCGATCGAGGGCTCCCTCTGATCGACCCCGCCACGCACGCGACCCCCGAGGTGGACGCCCGTCCGCCTCGGGGGTCGTGACGTTTTGCCCCCCTGCAAGCGACCGGGCCCCATCGAGAGTCTGCCGTCGTGGATGACACCGCGCCGTTCATCGCGGTGGCGACATCCGGCGACGAGCGTGCTCGGATCGGCACGTACATCGTGCGACGAAACCGCACGTCGACACACGTCGGCGCACGTCCACACACGAGGCGGCACACGAAGGACAGCGGTGGACGCGAGGTGCGACCTGCGTCAATGTGTCCCATGTCGGCCCCCGGACAGTCTCACGACCGGACCGGGACACGAGGCCGATCGTAGTTCCGGATCCTGACCGCACGCGTGCCGTTTCATGAGTCCGCACGACTCAGTACCGCCGGCGAATCCCGCCGAATCGGACGGGCCCTATCGGCCTGTCGCGCCCTTCGGTGACGCGACCCCCGCGCCTCAAGGGTGTCAGCGCAGCGGGTCGAGCGCACCGCATACCGGCGCGCACCCGGTCGCGTCCCCCGCGGACAGCGCCGTCGACCTCGCGGCTCAGACGCGCCCGCCCCACGCAGCGCGCGAGGACGCAGCCGAGTTCGGGACCGAGGACACCGACGTGCGGCACACGGCGATCCCGGCCGAGGCCATCCCGGGGGCCGCCCACCCCGGGGCCGCGCTCGCGTCGCGCCGCCTGCGGGCGACGTTTGGCGTCGTCGGGCTGATGACATCGGTTCGATCCGGCGTCGTGGGCCTCGACGGTCAGGATCCGGAAACCGAAGGCTTGCTCTGCGTCGAAGGCGGGATCCTCGCACCGGATCCGGACGCGGCCATCGCGCGCACTCTCGCGGCCGATCGATTCACGGCGATGGTCAACGGGGTCGTCGCCGGGCGCCGACTGCGCGTCCTGCGAGCGCACACCGCGCCGGTGGCACCCCACAGCCTCCGGATCGCGCCGCTCGATCTCGCCATCACACTGACTGACCTGCGCGTCGACACCGCTGCCACCCTGTGCCCGCTGCCGCAGGACGTCGTCCGCTGGGTCGAGGTCGAGCGTGTCGGTAACGGGATTCTCGTGCCTCTGCGCGTGCCCGTCGGCGTGATCGCGTCGCCGGCATCGTGGCGGCACTTCGGATCCGTCGTGGATCGCGCCGCCGTTCTGCTCGACGCGACCGGTGCGTCCGAGGTGTTGCTCGGATCACGCGGCGGAGGCGTCCTCGTGACGCGAGACGGATCACGATTCGGCGTCGGCCACGTCATTCGCGGGCGCCTCGGCATCGTCGCGGCTCACATTCGACACGAGGCCGGACCGTGACCGCAATTGCCCTCCGTGAAGCGCTCATGCATCGCGCCACGACGCTATCGGGGTGCGTCGGCGCAGCCTGGACGGACCGCGAGGCGGGGCAGCGCGTCGTCACCTGGCGCCCCGGTCTGCCGAGCCCGGATGCCACCGGTTCGCCGACGCGGCCGCTGGCCGCCACGATCCTGCAAGCCGCAGACGCACTCTTCGACTGCGGCACACGCGCCGAGACGACGCCATCCGGGATCGAGCACGTGGTGCTCGCGACCGGGGGTCACGTCCTCGTCGCCGCACGAGATCCTCGCGCCACCCACCAGCTCATCGCGTTTCTCTGCGACCGCTCCGCGAACGTCGGGACAGCGATCTCGCACGCCTTCGGGTCCCTGTCCGTCCTCGCGCATCAGGGCTCTGACACAGAAATGTAGAAATGGTGAATCGCTTGCTTCGGATCGGCAACGTATCTATGAGACGTAAAGAGCCCCGGCGCGAGATTCGCCTGTGAACGATCACTCCTGCGAAGGCATCCTCATGGCCCTCGACGAGTCTGCACGACTCGTCCGACGGCTTGTTGAACGCGATCTGTCCCCCTGGGGATTGTCGCTGCCAGCATGGCTCGTGCTGACGTCGCTTGAGCGCGAGGGGCAGTTGTCGGTGGGCGAGCTCGCCCTCGCGTGCAGCGCCCAGCTGCCGTCGATGACGCGTCTCGTGAACCGGATGGAGGCGTCCGGACTCGTCGCACGCAAGCGCCTGTCGACCGACCAGCGCGTGCGTCACGTCGCGCTCACTGAGCCCGGGCGGGCCCTCGCCGGTCGCTTGTCGGACGGGCTGCCCGTGTGCCGCGAGCTCGCCGAGCGCCTGGGCACGAGCGACTCGATGGCGATCGAGCAGATGCTCGGCACCCTGCTGCTCGGGCTGCGTGAGCTCGAGAACGGCCCCGCCGTCACGACCGAGGATCTGTCTCCCCTGCGTGAGACCGAGACCTCGGATTGACATCCCCGAACGGCACGCCTACGCCGCTCTGAGTCGCCCGGGATGCACCGGGCTCGACCCGGAGCCGTCATGTCGTGCAGCAGTTCGCAGCAGTCGCGCACGCGCCGCGAGCCCCCGACGAAGGACCGCCGTTCGGGACCGGCGCGCCCCAACCTGCAGCCGTCCCCCGCTGGCAAGCGTCCGCGGTGGATGAAGGTTCGCATGAGTCTCAACCGGGACTTCTTCGACCTTCGTGAGCTGGTGCACGAGCAGGGCCTGCACACGGTCTGCGAGTCGGCGTCGTGCCCGAACATCGGCGAGTGCTGGTCCAACCGCACGCTGACGTTCATGATCCTCGGCAACGTCTGCACCCGCTCGTGCGGCTTCTGCGACGTGCAGACCGGGCGCCCGCTGGCTGTCGACATCGACGAGCCCCGGCGCGTGGCCGAGTCGCTCTCGCACCTGAACCTGCGGTACGCGGTCGTGACCAGCGTCGATCGCGACGACCTGCCCGATGGCGGCGCGTTCATCTGGGCCGAGACGATCCGCAAGGCGAAGAAGGCGTGCCCCGAGATGCAGCTCGAGGTGCTCGTGCCCGACTTCAAGGGCGACTTCGACTGCGTCGCGACCGTCGTCGAAGCCGGCCCCGACGTGTATGCCCACAACATGGAGACCGTCGCGCGGCTGCACCCCGAGGTGCGACCGCAGGCGAAGTACGAGCGGTCCCTTGCGACCCTCGAGCACGCCCGCAAGCTGGGCGCGGTCACCAAGACCGGCCTCATGCTGGGCCTCGGCGAGACGAACGAAGAGGTCCTCGAGACCCTGCAGGATCTTGCAGACGTCGGCGTCGAGATCGTGTCGCTCGGCCAGTACATGCGGCCCAGCGAACGGCACCTGCCCGTCCGCCGCTGGGTGCACCCGGACGAGTTCACCGAGATCCGCCGCGAGGGCATGAAGATGGGCTTCGCGCACATCGAATCGGCCCCGCTCGTGCGGTCGTCGTACCATGCCGATCAGCAGGCGAAGGCCGCCCGTGATGCGCGCGAGGCAGCCGAGACGACCGACGCATCGTGAGCGCCGGCGCCGCTCCGCGTCGCGGGCGCGAGGATCGAGAGGCGCTGCGTCGCGCCCTGCGGGTGTACGCGATCACGCCGGACGCGTGGGACACCCCGGCCGAATACGTCGCCGCCGTCGGTGTCGCGCTGCGTGCGGGCGTCACCGCGGTGCAGTTTCGGACGAAGCGGCCGCGCGACCCGAAGACGCGGCGCGCATGTGCCGAAGCGGTCCAATCGCTCTGCCGCCGACATGGCGCGCTCTTCGTCGTGAATGACGACGTCGACCTCGCGATCGCGCTCGGTGCGGACGCCGTGCACGTCGGTCCGAACGACGCGCCGGTCGACGTCGTCCGCGCGCGGGTGGGCGAGTGCATGTGGATCGGCGCCAGCGCCGGGCGCGTCGAGGATGCCCGGGACCGCGTGCGGGCCGGGGCCGATCACCTCGGCGTGGGCGCGATCTTCGATGCATCGGGCACCAAACCCGACGCGCACCACGGCCGCGGCGTCGCCATCCTGAAGGCCCTGCGTGCCGATCCGGTGACCGCGTCGATCCCGATCGTGGCGATCGGCGGCATCACCGCAGAACGCGCGGCGGCGTGCATCGAAGCCGGCGCGGATGGGGTCGCTGCCGTGCGGGATCTGCTCGGTGCACGCGACGTCGTCGCTGCCGCTCGGGCGTTCGCCGACGCCTCGGGCTGACCCCAACGACCCCGGGGCCGAAACGACGCGGGACAGGTGGCCTCTCGTCTGCCAGGATGCCCCTGGTCACATCCGGGCGCGCCTCGCGCCGGCCTCTTGAGGGACCCCATGAAGAAGCTGCTCGTCGGCTGTCTGTTCTTCTTTCTCATCCTGACCGTGGTCGGCGCGGTGGGCGGGTACTTCTTTGTGTACCGTCCCGCAAAGGCCTTCATTGAGGATGTCGAAGCGTTCACCGAGTGGGAGGGCGAGCTCGACGAGCCCGGCCCGTACGAGCCCCCGGGGGACGGCATCGTGACCGCCGAGCAGGTCGAACGCTTCGTCGCCGTGCAGGAGGTCATCGACGAGCACCTCGGCACGAAGATCGAAGAGATCGCGTCCGCCGCTCGCGAGATCGAGGGCGGCGGCAACCCCGACCCGGGCGAGCTCTGGCAGCTCTTCCGCCAGGTGCGCGGCCTCTTCGGTGAGGCCAAGGAGGCGCGCGAGGCCCAGATCGAGGCGATGAACGAGCACGGGTTCTCGGCCGACGAGTACGACTGGATCCAGAGCCGCGTGATGGAAACGCTCTGGCCCGGCCAGTCCGTCGAGAACCTCGAGGACATGCTCGGCGACAACGGCACGATCGCCGTCCCGACCCAGCAGGACGCGGAGTCGATGGCCGAAGGGCAGTCGCTCGACATGACCGCGTGGTCCGCGAACCGCGAGGCCTTCGGCGAGCACCTGGACGACGTGCCGCGTTGGGCGCGATACTGGCCGCTGGAGTTCTGATCGCCGCGACTCCGACCGCTCGAAGATCCCGAGAGCTCGACCATGGCCGACAACCACTGCCAGAAGTGTGGCGCCGTCCTGCCCGACGAGGACGAAGGGCTGTGCCCCGTGTGCCAGACCCCCTACGGCGCCCGCACGATGGCGATCGAGGTCACCCCCGAGCTGCTCGCCGCTGAGGCCGCGAAAGCGCGCGCGGCGGCACAGCCGGCGGCGCCCGAGATCCCCGAGGCGGCGGCAGCGACCGTCCCGTCCATGCGACGGCCCGCCCAGCTCTCGCCGCCCGACGAGGGTCCGCCAAAGGCGCTGGTCGTCGGGTTCGCGCTCATCGTGGCCGCGATCGTCTTCGTCGTGATGTACTTCGTGGTGTTCTGATCCGATGGCGTCCCTGACGTTCGATCCGGCGGCCCGGTTCGCTCGATGGGTGCGTGGTCCGGTCGACGCGACGGGCGCCGTGCCCGCTGCGCTCGCGGATCGCGTCGTCGCGCGGTTGGGCGACGACACCCTGACCGTCGGCGACCTCGCCCGACGGTCCGCACGGCTCGCCGGGGCACTCACCGACCGCGGCGTACGCCCCGGCGATCGCGTCGTCGTGCAGCTCGACACCGGGTTCGACCTCATCGTCGCGCTCGTTGCGAACCTGCGCGCCGGGTTCGTGCACGTGCCGCTGTCGACACGATACGGCGCCCACGAGACGCGATTCGTGCTCGACGACTGCGCCGCTCGCGTGCACCTGCTCGACCCGTCGTGCGAGGCGCTGCGTGGCGCGCTGGGTGACGACCGCGTCGACCGGCCGACCTTCGACGCGCTCGCCGTCCCGAGCGAACCGCCTCCGATCGATCGCCCGGTGGCACCGGAGGCCCCGGCGCTGCAGATCTACACCTCGGGCACGACCGGCCGCCCGAAGGGTGTGATCCACACCGGCGTGTCGATCACCGCGGGCATCGGGGCGCTCACGGACCTCTGGCAGTTCGGGCCGTCGGACGAGATGGCGCTCGCGCTGCCGCTCTTTCACGTCCACGGGCTGTGCATCGGCGTCTTCGGCAGCCTGCTCCAGGGCGTGCAGATGCGCCTGATCCGGCGCTTCGACCCGGCCGCGGTCATCGACGCGATTGCCGGCGGGGCCACGATCTTCATGGGCGTGCCGACGATGTACGCGCGCCTGCTGAAGCATCTCGCGGCACACCCCGACGATGGCGCCCGCCTCGCCGGCGCCCGGCTCTTCACGTCCGGGTCGGCGGCGCTGCCCGAAGCCCACCACGTCGCCTTCGAGGCGGCGACAGGGCACCGCATCCTCGAGCGGTACGGCATGAGCGAGACGATGCTCACGTTGTCGAACCCGTACGACGCAGAGCGCCGCCCCGGTGCGGTCGGATTCCCCGTCGGCGACACCCGGATTCGCGTGGTCGACGAGAGCAACGTACCGGTCCCCAGCGGCGAGACCGGAGAGCTGCAGGTCCGCGGGTCGAGCGTGATGACCGGCTACCATGCCCGCCCGGACGCCACCGCCGATGCCTTTGTCGACGGCTGGTTTCGCACCGGAGACGTCGTCTGCGTCGACGAGGACGAATACGTCCACATCGTCGGGCGACGCTCCGCCGACATCCTGAAGGTCGGCGGCTACAAGGTGTCCGCGCGCGAGATCGAAGACGCCATCCGCGAGCTCGACGGCGTGGACGAGATCGCGGTCGTGGGCGAACCCGACGCCGAGTGGGGCCAGCGCATCGTCGCCGCCCTCGTCGTCGCGTCCGGCACCAGGGACGACTGGGCAGCGCGCATCGCGAGCCACCTCGACGGACGCCTCGCACGCCACAAGCACCCCCGCGCGATCGAGCTCGTCGACGCCCTACCCCGCAACGCCCTCGGCAAGGTGCAGAAGCACGCCATCGTGCGCGAGCGCCTGCGCGACCGCGTCGGTCGGCTGGTCTGCCGCCGCGCGACGATCGACGAGATCATCCCGGTGCGGCACGCCGTGCTGCGCCCGGGTCGACCGCTCGATACCGCACACTTCAGCGGCGACGACCACGCCGAGACGGTGCACTACGGCGCGTTCGACGGCGACACCTGCGTCGGCTGCGTGACCCTCATGTCCGCGCCACACGACGGGACGCCTGCGCGGCAGCTGCGAGGCATGGCGACCGTCGACTGGCTGCAGGGCCTTGGCGCCGGTGGACGCCTCATCGCTCACGCCGAGGCCGACGACGCCACACACCACGGCGATCGCCCGCTGTGGTGCAACGCCCGCCTGCGCGCCGTGCCCTTCTATGCGCGCCACGGCTGGGTCGTCGACAGCGAGGCGTTCGACATCCCGAAGATCGGCCCGCACCACCGGATGATGAAGCGGCGGTGACGGCGATCAGGGGGTGGTGCCGCGCAGCACGTGCCCGGCGATCTCGACGACGAGATCCTCGTCGTACCAGTCGCCGTTCATGAGCACGACCGCGACCTCGCCGGTCTCGACGTCGACGAGCGCGACGGTGGCGATGCCGACGTCGCCGCCCTCGTGCCCCCAGACGTTCGGGCCGTAGTCGGGATAGCGCGCCCACACGAGGCCCTGGTCCGGGTCGATCGACGGATCCTGCACCGTGAACACGTCGTCGAGGGTCGACCGCTGCAGCAGGGTGTCGTCGCCGACGTGTCCGGCGACGAACCGGGCGAGGTCCCGGGCGGTCACTCGGAGCGCGCCATCCGGATAATCGGGGTATCCGTAGTGCTCGACCGGGTTCCACGCGCCATCGCGCACGGTGTGCGGCGTCGTCAGCGCGTCGAGGTCGCTGCCGGCGAGGCGCCACGACGCACTCGTCATGCCGAGCGGGTCGAACACGGCGCCCTGCGAGAGCGTCTCGAAGTCCCCGGTCGACGCTTCGCCGGCCACCCACGCCGCGAACGAGAGCCCGATGTTGGAGTACTCGAAGGCGGTACCCGGCGCGGCGCCGAAGTTTCGGCGTCGATCGTACGTGTCGCCGTCTGGCTCGAGGTATCCGCGAACGAAGTCACCGAGAGACACCGACGAATCGCCTTCGACGATCGCGGCTTCGATGACCCTCCAGTTGTCGCGGATCCCGGCTGTGTGCGTGAGCAGCTGGCGCAGCGTGAACGGCGTGTCGGGGGCATCCGGATGCTGCAGGTCGATGTCGACGACGGTGGTCACGTCCGCGTCGAGCGACAGGGCGCCGTCCTCGACCGCGCGCAGGATCGCCGCGCCAGCGACGACCTTGCTGACCGACGCCAGATACCAGCGTGAGTCGGCGTCCACGGGCTGCATCGTGCGGGTGTCGGCGACGCCGAAGTAGCCCTCCCACGCGATCTCGCCGTCCGCCATGCGCACGGCCGCAATCGCCGGCACGCGAAGGGCGCGCAGGCTCTCGCCCACGTAGCGATCCAACGCAGGATCCGTCGAGTCGGCGTCGTACACGACGTCGATCGCCGGCGGCGCGTCGTCCCCGACACCGCAGGCGGCGACAAGAACGAACGCGGCGCACGAGAACACCAGACCGGATCGGCGCATCATCCCCTCGGCGAGCAGGTCACACGCCGATCAGAGTGCCATCAATCGAGGGTCTGCGCACCAGCCTTGATGGCGTCGACAACGCTCGGATCGGCCAGCGTCGACACGTCGCCCAGCTTGTCGGGCTCGCCCTCGGCGACCTTGCGCAGGATGCGGCGCATGACCTTGCCCGATCGGGTCTTCGGCAGCCCGGGCACATGCTGAAAGAGGTCGACCTTCGCGTGCGCGCCGATCTGCGACCGCAGCTCGGACTGCAGCGCCTTCACCAGCGCGTCGGACCACGTCTCGCCGGGCTGAAGCACGATGTACGCATACACGCCCTGGCCCTTGATCGGGTGCGGGAACCCGACGACGCCGGCCTCGGCGACTGCCTCGACGCTGACCAGCACCGACTCGAACTCGGCGGTGCCCATGCGGTGGCCGGACACGTTGATCACGTCGTCCACGCGACCGGTGATCCAGTAGTACCCGTCCTTGTCACGCCGGCAGCCGTCGCCGGTGAAGTAGTAGCCGGGGTACGCGGTGAAGTAGGTCATCACGAAGCGATCGTGGTCGCCCCACACCGTGCGCGCCTGCCCGGGCCACGGCTGCGCGAGGCACAGGCGCCCCTCGCCGGGGCCGCGCAGGATGTGATCGTCGGGACGCATGATCACCGGCACGATGCCGGGCATCGGCAGCGTCGCCGAGCCGGGCTTCGTGGCCGTGGCCGGGGCGATCGGGCTGATCGAGATGCCGCCGGTCTCGGTCTGCCACCACGTGTCGACGATGTTGCAGCGCCCCTCACCGACCACGTCGTAGTACCAGCGCCAGGCGTCCGGGTTGATCGGCTCGCCGACCGTACCGAGCACGCGCAGCGAGGACCGATCGTACTTCGTGACGAAGTCGTCGCCCTGCGCGGCGAGCGCGCGGATCGCCGTGGGCGCGGTGTAGAAAATCGTGACCTTGTGCCGAGCGACGAGATCCCAGTACCGCCCGGCGTCCGGGTACATCGGCGTCGACTCGAACATCAGCGTCGTCGCGCCGTTCGCGAGCGGGCCGTACACGATGTAGCTGTGGCCGGTGATCCAGCCGACGTCGGCGACGCAGGCGTACACGTCGTCGGGGCGCACGTCGAAGACCACCTCGTGGGTGTACGATGTGTACGTGATGTACCCGCCGCAGGTGTGGACGACGCCCTTCGGCTTCCCGGTCGATCCGGACGTGTAGAGGATGAAGAGCGGGTCTTCGCTCGCGCACTCGACGGCCTCGTGATCCGACGACTGCCCGTCGACGGCCTCGTGCCACCAGACGTCGCGGTCGGCGTCCCAGCCGACGTCCGCGCCGGTGCGTCGAAAGCAGAGCACCTTCTTGACCGCGCGCTCGCCCTCGAGGGCCGTATCGACGACGTCCTTGAGCGCGATCGGCCGCCCGCCACGCAGGCCCTCGTCCTGGGTGATCACGATCTCGGCGCCACAGTCGCGGACGCGGTCGCGGACCGCCTCGGCCGAGAAACCGCCGAACACGACGCTGTGAATGGCGCCGATGCGCGCGCAGGCCAGCATGGCGATGGCCGCCTCGGGCACCATGCCCATGTAGATGATCGCGCGCTCGCCCTTCTTGAGGCCGAGCTCGGTCAGCGCGTTCGCTGCCCGGCACACCTCGGCGTGCAGCTCGGCGTACGTGTACGTGCGGCCCTCGCCGGGCTCGTCGGCCTCCCAGATGATCGCCGTCTTGTCCGGATGGGCCTCGACGTGGCGGTCGAGGCACGACTCGGTGATGTTCAGCGTGCCGTCGCCGAACCAGCGGAGCGGGCCGTCGGCGATCTCGTGGTAGCTGCCCTCGATGCCGATCGTCGGCTCGGTGCGCCACCGGATGCGATCGCGGGTGACGTTCAGCCAGAACCCCTCGGGGTCGTTCTGCGCGTTCGCCCAGGCCTCGCGGTACGCGGCGAGGTTCGGCACGGGGCTCGGCGATGCGGCCGACACGCGCTCGGGGACGGGATACAGAGTGGGGGCACCGGCGCCGTCGCTCATCGCGGACTCCTGCGAGTGGGTGGGGATCGAGGTCCACGGGTGTAGCACGCGCCCCGCGCGCAATCACGCCGACGCCTCGCCGCGCCGCGTCGAAGCCTCGTGGAGCAGTGGCAACGGACTGTTTCCAGAACCAACCCGTGACGGACTGAATCCCATGGTTGTATCTGAGCACGGACACACCGCAGGAGCCGAACATGGGATTGCTGGTCGAAGGACAGTGGGTAGACCGTTGGTACAAGCCGGACGACGACGGGCGCTTCGTGCGCCCGGACGCAGTGTTTCGGCAGTGGGTGACGGACGACGGGTCGACGCCCTTCGCTCCCGAGGCCGGGCGGTACCACCTGTACGTCTCCCTCGCGTGCCCGTGGGCGCACCGGACGTTGATCGCCCGTCGGCTGCGCGGGCTCGAGAGCGCCATCGGGCTGACGATCGTGCAGGCGAAGATGGGCGCCGAGGGATGGGAGATCGCCGGTGAGGGCGACCGTTCGGACCCGGTGAATGGCGCGTCGCGCATGTTCGAGGTCTACCGCGCCGCCGACCCGAACTTCAGTGGCCGCGTCACCGTCCCGGTGCTCTGGGACAAGAAGACGAACACGATCGTGAACAACGAATCCCGCGAAATTCTGCGGATGTTCGACACGGTGTTCACGGCGATCGCCGAGCGACCCGAGGTCCGCTTCTGGTCGCAAGAGCAGTCAGACGCCATCGATGCGATGATCGACACGAACTACGAGTCGGTGAACAACGGCGTGTACAAGTCGGGGTTCGCGTCGTCGCAGGCGGCGTACGAGGACGCTGTCATGACGCTCTTCGAGCGGCTCGACGCCCTCGACGAGCTCCTCGGCGCGCAGCGGTACCTGTGCGGCGACGCGATCACCGAGGCCGACTGGTGCCTCTTCACGACGCTGGTGCGCTTCGACCCGGTGTACCACGGGCACTTCAAGTGCAACGTGCGACGGATTCAGGACTACCCGCACCTGTCGGGCTACCTGCGCGAACTCTACCAGGTGCCGGGCGTCCGCGAGACCGTCGACCTCGACGAGATCCAGACCCACTACTACTGGAGCCACGAGAGCATCAACCCGACGCGGATCGTACCCGTCGGCGGCCGGTCCGACCTCGACGCGCCCCACGGCCGCGACGGGTTCTAGCCCGCGGTGCCGGTGCCATGGCCCCGCGACGGCCTGCGGTGGCGGCGCCCTGGCGGCGCCTGCCGGCGGCGCCTGCCCGAAGGTAGTTGGTGCGCGCCCTGCGGCACCTGCACGAAGGTAGTTGGTGCGCGCCCCGCGGCGCCCGCGGCGCCTGCCCGAAGGTAGTTGGTGCGCGCCCTGCGGCGCCTGCCCGAAGGTAGTTGGTGCGCGCCCTGCCTGCGGCGCCTGCCCGACGGTAGTTGTGCACGCCCTGCCTGCGGCGCCTGCCCGAAGGTAGTTGGTGCGCGCCCTGCCTGCGGCGCCTGCCCCTGCGGCGCCTGCCCGAAGGTAGTTGGTGCGCGCCCTGCCTGCGGCGCCCGCCCGAAGGTAGTATGCGACACCCGCGGCCCCTGCCCGAAGGTAGATGCTTCGCGCCCTGCGAGACCTGCCCGAAGGTAGTTGGTGCGCGACCCGAAACGCCCGCCCGCCCCGAAACGCCCGCCCGAAGGTACATGCTCCGGGTGCGAAGATCAGGCGGCGCGGTCGCGCGCGTCCTCGATCGCCCGACGCACCGGTTCGCACCGATAGAGGGCGCGACTGAGGGCGATGGACCGCGGTGAGCGCACTCGCCAGTCCATCCGGTTCAGGGTGTAGCCGAGGCTGATGCCCGCTACCGGATCGCACCAGCCGAGGGCGCCACCGATGCCCGTATGACCGAACGACTCGCGGTTTGGTGAGAACACGGTGCCCTGCTCTTTCAAGAACCCGAGGGTCCAGCCCAGCGGCTTCTGGATGACCGCGTCTCGGTGCGACCAGGACCGGCGCTCGTGCAGGATCGCAATGCGATCGGGGTCGAAGTACCGCCGCCCATCATGCGCCCCCTGCTGGGCGAAGGGCAGGTAGGCACGCGCCACGCCATCGGCGGTGCCCACGGCGCTCGCCCAGGCCAGCTCGGCGCGACGCACGTCGACGTCGTTGTATCGACCGATGCCGCCGGGCCCTGTTGCCGGATTCAAGAAGGCGCGTCGCGCGAGACTCTCGGGGCGCACGACGGACCGGGCGATGCGCGCCTCTGGGGACCGGGGTTGGCCGAAGAGCCGCAACCCGTAGTTACGTGCCCGCTCGCCATTCGTCGGCGGGTAGAGCGTCGCCACCCGGTCGTCGACGTCGCTCGGCGCGCCGAGCCACACGTCCGCACCGAGCGGCTCCCACAGCTCGCGGCGCAGATAGGCGCCCATGGACTCGCCGGTGATCTGTTCGAAGAGCTCGCGCACGTACATCCCGAAGGTAAGTCCGTGGTACCCCTGCCTCGTGCCCGGGACCCACGTCGGCGCCTGCACCTCGAGCGCTTCGCGCACGAAGTCGGCCCGCTCGGGGTTCACGCAATCGTCGAGCGTCATCGGGGTGTCGAGCGCGGCGAGACCGGCGCGGTGCGACATGAGGGTGCCGACGGTGATCGCTCCCTTGCCGCCACGCGCGAACCCCGGCCAGTACGACGAGACGGGGGCGTCGAAGTCGAGCTTCCCGCGCTGAGCGAGGTGGTGCATCGCCATCGAGGCGAGGCCTTTCGTCACCGAGAAGAGCACGATCGCCGTGTCGCGTTCCCACGCCCTCCCGGAATCGCGATCGGCCAGCCCGCCCCACAGGTCCACAACGCAGCGACCATGCTGATACACCGTGTACCCGGCGCCGATTTCGCTCTTCTGCAGCTGGGCCGCGAATGCGCGAGCGACGGGCTCGAAGCCCTCGGCGTACGAACCGAGAGCCGGGCCGGGAGCGATATAGTCGAGCGACGGGGGCGACATGCGCGATCCGGGACGAACGGGGCGACGACAATGGTGGGCCGCCCGTCCGCGGTCAATGCTCGGTTTGTTCGTCCGTGTGAAGCCCAGCCCGGTCTGGCCCCCGACCGAGGGGCGTGGCACGGTTGTGCGGACTCTCGCCCCGACCCCCGCTCATGCTGTTGCACCGCCCCCTCACGGCGCTCTGCGTCGTTGCTACGCTGGCCCTGCCCTGGGTGGCCTGCTCGTCGAGCACGTCCGTCGACTGCACCGGCGCGGCATGCGCGGATCCGAACGACGGAGGCGACGATGGGCGCACAGACCGCGACGCCAGCGACGACACGACGATGCTCGATGTGTCCGCGCCCGACGTGCCCGCGCCCGACGTGACGATCGACGCACCGTCGGACACCGGGGCCGATGACGTCGCGCCCGACGTCCCCTGCGTGCCCACGCCGGAGGTATGCAACGGGCTCGACGACGACTGTGACGGCGCGATCGACGAACCCGACGACCCGGGCTGCCTCGACGTCTGCTGCGACCCCGCGCTCGTCTGTGATGGCGTGTCGTGCCAGCCACGCAGCTGCGAGGGCATGTGGTGCGGCATCGGCGACGCCCGTGTGTGCTGCGGCACGGACGAGGTGTGCTGGGGCGGCGCGTGCATCGTCCCCGACGACGGCTGCGAGTGGAACGAGGACTGTCCGCCAGACGAACTCTGCGAGCCCGACCTCGGGTACTGCGTGCCGGTGCTCGGTATCGAGGGCTGTGAGTATCGGCCGCCGACCGGCGAGTTCACGCCCGAGCTCGACTGTCGTTGGACCTCCGCCGGGCTGCCGGAGCCGAACCGGGGCGACCTCGTCGCGACGCCCATCGTCATCAACCTGACGGACGACGACGGTGACGGGTTCACAACGGTGCGGGACACGCCGGATATCGCGTTTCTGTCGTACGACCGGGCGGGTGAGGGCTGCTGCAACCGGCCGGCGAACCTGCGGATCGTGTCGGGCGCCTGCAATGGCGACGGCACGATGACCACGCTGGCCTCGCTTTCTTCGCCGCGGATGACGAACGACAGCGGGATCGCCGCCGGAGACCTGAATGGCGACGGAGTGGCCGAGATCGTCGCGGCCGGACTCTTCGGCGCAGGTACCGAGTGGGGCCGACCACAGGGCCTGGTCGCGTGGACGCGGGCGGCGGACGACGGCAGCGAGTGGGACGTGTTGTGGACGAACGAGACGTATCCGACGTGGGACGTGCACACCCGCGGCGGGCCGCTGGTGTCGATCGCAGACCTCGACGCCGATGGCGCTCCCGAGGTGATCGTCGGCAACGTCGTGATCAACGGTGAAGACGGCACGCTGGCGTGGGACGGCGCGCGGACCGGCGGGATCGGCAACAACGCCTTTCTCGGGCCGGCGAGCACCGTCGTCGACGTCGACCGCGACGGTCTGCAGGAGGTCTGGGCCGGCAATACGCTCTACGAGGCGAACGGCGACGTCCGGTGGACGTTCGACTATCGCGCATCGAACTCGAGCTGCGGCGGCGGGCTGCCGTGCGACGGGTTCAACGCCTTCGCGAACTTCGACCCGGACGTGAACGCCGAGCTGGTCAGCGTGCGCCTCGGCGCGGTGTGGATCATCGACGACGACGGCACCGAGATGCACCGCATCCGCCTGCCGGTCGACGACTGCGCAGGCAACGAGTCCGGGCCGCCGACGGTCGCGGACTTCGACGGCGACGGCCGACCCGAGGTGGGCACGGCGTCCGCGGACTTCTACGTCGTCGCGGACCCGGACTGTGTGGGCGCCGCCGCAGACCGGCCTGCCGAGTGTCAGGGCAACGGCATCCTGTGGCGGGTGCGCAACAACGACTGCTCGAGTCGCGCAACGGGCTCGAGCGTGTTCGACTTCGAAGGCGATGGGCAGGCCGAGGTCGTGTACGCCGACGAGACGAACTTCCGGATCTTCGACGGGCGTACCGGTACCGTGCTCTTCGACGACGCGTCGCACGGCAGCCACACGCGGATCGAGATGCCGGTGGTGGCCGACGTCGACAACGACGGCAATGCCGAGGTGATCATCCCCGAGAATGGCTCGCAGGGCGGTAGCCCGGGGCTCGACGTCTGGGCGGATGCCGATGACAACTGGGTGCGGACCCGCCGGGTGTGGAATCAGCACGGCTACCACGTCACGAATGTGTCCGAGGTAGGCGGCATCCCGGCGACGCCAGACTCGAACTGGCTGTCGCCGCGGCTGAACAACTTTCGGCAGAACGTGCAGCCCGACGACCTGTTCGCCGCGCCAGACCTCGTCGTGAGCGACCTCGACGTGAGCATCTCGGGGGCGAAGTGCCCGTTCGAGCTGGGCGGGTTCATCGCCTTCACCGTACGCAACGACGGCTCGATCAGCGTGGCGCCGGGACAGCGCGGGCGAGTCACGCTGTCGAACGACGGACGCACGCTTCTCAACCTCGAGTTCGAGACGACGGTCCGCCTCTTCCCCGGCACAAGCGAGGCGTTCACCTTCGCGTTCGAAGCCCCGGTCGACGAAGCCGAGCCGCCGTTCACCGCCGTGGCATGGGTCGACGCCGACGAAGAGGTGAACGAGTGCGATGAGGACAACAACCAGCAGTCGCGGGCTGACCTGCGTTGCCCCTAGCGTGCAGGAATCCCGGTGCTCGGTGGACAGGCGCACGCTCTGTCGACGCAGCGGCGGGGCGACGACCGGGGGCAGGGGGCAGGGGGCAGGGGGCAGGGGGTGATCACAACGGAGCGGTGCGTCACGGGACTCCGGCGCTCCCCATCGGATC
>Ga0070729_10000425_pt1 | contig 89774 bp, 82 predicted proteins | sample tdDd472_FD_66725 | JGI IMG/M metagenome (GOLD analysis project Ga0070729, IMG submission 66725) | Marine sediment microbial communities from the Atlantic coast under amendment with organic carbon and nitrate - tdDd47.2 | ecosystem: Environmental > Aquatic > Marine > Coastal > Sediment | place...
AGCAACGTTCCAGTCATTGCAATATACCGAAGAAAGCTATGCTGATGAGCTAAAGCGAATTGAAGAGAAGTTTGCACTCCTGGTTGAGAAATGTAAGCAGTATAAACGGGCTATGCGAATCGGAACAAACCACGGTTCTCTTTCAGATCGGATCATGTCACATTTCGGAGATACCCCGAAGGGTATGGTTGAATCTGCGCTTGAATATGCTCGAGTGTGTAGGAAACTTGACTATCACAATTTTGTTTTCTCTATGAAGGCATCGAATCCACTTGTGATGAATGAGGCGTATCGTTTGCTTGTAGATGAAATGGATGTCCTGGGGTGGGACTACCCATTGCACCTAGGTGTAACAGAAGCAGGCGCGGGTATTGATGGTCGGATCAAATCAGCGGCTGGAATTGGAGGGCTTCTTCTCGATGGTCTTGGAGATACTATACGTGTTTCACTTGCTGAAGACCCAGTTGACGAAATTCCTGCATGTAAAACCCTTCTTATGCTCAAGCCTGAGCTTGGCTCCTATTCCTTACACACAAGCAAGGATATCAAGACGAATGAAAAAGGAACTGTACTTGTCTCTCTTCAAGAAGGTGACAAGGGGCAGGGTGAGGCTGATACGTACCTACATTCAGAACAGCTCGTTGATGCTGAGAGTACCGATTCGCCGCTCATTGTTGAATGTAGCGGAAATTGTACTCGAGTTGCTCGAGCACTTAATAAAACGGATGGGATTGTTATCCTCAAAAAGAAATACCAGGGGACGCTGAACGAAATCGCACTCCAAGCTGGTGCTGAAATGGGGAGTGCGCTTATGGAAGGGCTTGCGCAAGGTGTTTGTATCGATGCAGATTTACCTATAGATCTCCGAGAAAAAATGAGTTTCTCCCTCTTGCAAGGGTGCCGTATGCGGATGAGCAAGACAGAATATATCGCGTGTCCAAGCTGCGGTCGAACGCTTTTTAATTTGATGGATGTGACAAAGCGGATCGAAGAGAAAACAGCACACCTTCCGGGTGTAAAAATTGCGATCATGGGTTGTATCGTGAACGGTCCAGGCGAAATGGCCGATGCTGACTTTGGCTATGTTGGTTCACGAACTGGCATGGTTGATCTCTACGTTGGGAAAGAATGCGTAGAAAGAAATATCCCTGAAGCTATAGCTGATGAGCGGCTTATTGACCTTATCAAGTCACATGGCATGTGGATCGAGAAAGGTTCAAAAAGAGAGCTTGCTACGGTAAAGTAGAACCTTGCGAAATATCTTCTACTATCCTATACCAAAAAAGTATGGAACAACCTCGCAAAATATCCCTATATGGGATCCTCACTATTTTCAATACCATTATCCTTGGAGTGCTTGTCTTCTTCTTTTTTACCCAAAAATCAGAGGGAAATTCAACATTTGCGCTCATAAACGATGGCGGTAAAACCCTTGTGGAACTCATGGCAACTGATGAGGGGGGAGCGCTCGTTCTTCGTGACGCAAATGGTGTTGACAGAATTCGGATTCAAGGTGGAGAAACCGCGGCTGTTATGCTTAAAAATGGAAAAGGCGAGCTTGTAACTACTATGTTTACAGGACATGATGAGACCGGTGCGATTGGTCTAGGTGATGCAGAGGGAAATGTGTCTGCGTTGATGAAAGGGGGGAACGATCCTTCCCTTGGCTTTTTTCGAAGTGCGTCCTATCCGTCACTTTCACTTGGAATAAGTGATTCGATCCCACATGTTCTTTTTTACTCGCCGAGTAGAGAGCAACTCGTACTCCATGGTGGAGCTACGAACTCACTTCTCTTTATCGATGCAAAAGGTGAAGTGCCTCTTTCATTGACAAAAGAGGGGATCAAGCAAAGAAAAGAAGCTGTAGCTACAGATTTTGTAATTCCATATAAATTAAAACGAAACAATAAATTAATTAGTAACGTAGATTGATGCTTTAATAATAATTAACTCTTTGTAATAATAAAAAATATAAAGAGGAGATTTGTTATGGAGCCCGTATCCCAAGGGAAGCTCGAATACGTTCAGGAAATCAACAAACAATGTGATCAGATGGGAGAGTACCTGCTTCGCAAGGTAGATGATGGTCTTGTTAAAGATAGACTCTCAGATCAGCTCAAATGGCTTCAGTACCAAATCAAATACTACTCAGAAAAAAGAAACTTCGAGCTTCTAGAAGAAAATTATAACTGGGTGGCTTCTAACTTCAACCATGACCTGCGCCTTCCAAATAGCTCACAGTTTGCCTATTTGCGTAACTTCACAAATGGGTAAGTCTTTCTACATAGTCTCTAGAAAATGAAGGTGCGCACAGTCAAGTAGGCATCCTGTAACATATGCTCCAAAAGCACTTCCTGCAAAGATTGCCGTTACAACAGCCTTATTCAATTCTCCTTCATCACTCTCAGCAGGCCAAACAGCTGCAATTCCAGTAATAATACCGAGCGCAAGCGCTACTATCCTTGCCCTCTCTGCATGATGATGATAACCCTCCAAATCACACCGAAACGGATCTACTCCATCAAAGTCATTCGCATGTATCGCTGCTGCCATCGCCTCTTCCTGTCTTTCTAGTCGAATCACTCATTGTGGAAGTGAGTTACATTAAATGGTACCATTTCATTTGCATGTCCAGTCCAAACTCTTTTGAGAGCGAGATAGGCTCCACCCGTTCCTATAGACATTCCTACGCCAACACCAAGAAGAGTGCATCTGGTTTCAAATGGGATGTTTTCGATGGTAAGAAGAAAGCAAGAAAACACAGTAAAAGCGAGAGAGCCAAGAGCCACATTCCCTGTGCGTTCAGTGATCTCTTCAAATTCATCTAAGGTTTCTTCTACCACCGCACAAGAGTCTCTTTCCATTGTTCCTTGTGAACCTGTATACGACCTAACGCTGTTTGCTGCCATTTACTGCTCCTTTTTGTTCAATCTGATCTTTTGGAAAAAATCGAGCCTCTTTTCGAGTTCCCTTTCAAACCCTCTTTGTTTAGGGACATAAAACTTTGGTGTATCTTCGAAATTTTCCGGAAAATAGGAAAGTCCTGAACAACCATGTTCTGAATCGTGATCGTACTCATACCCCTTCCCATACGAGAGATTCTTCATAAGTTTCGTTGGTGCATTGAGTGCATGTTTAGGGGGATTCTCATGAGCGAATTTTTCTGCATATTTCTGCGCCTTTTTGTACGCTGTGTACACTGCATTGCTCTTTGGTGCCAAAGCTAGATAGACAACAGCTTGCGCTAAAGCTAGTTCACCCTCTGGTGAGCCGAGTCGTTCATATGTGGCCGCTGCTTGCATTGTGATTTCTAAAGCTTGAGGGTCTGCGAGGCCAACATCTTCTGATGCCATCCGGATAATTCGACGTGCTATGAACCGAATATCTTCACCAGCTTGTACCATTCGAGCAAACCAGTAGAGAGCGGCATCCGGATCGGAAGAGCGCACCGCTTTATGCAGGGTAGAAATTAAGTTGTAGTGCCCTTCACCTTTCTTATCATAAGAGGCGCTTCTTCTTTGACTGACTTTTTCGACCTGTTCTACCGTAATTAAGCCAGAATAATATAACGAGAGTGATTCAAGGGTGGTAAGTAGATATCGGGCATCTCCTCCAGCGTTTGCAATAAGAAATTCCCGAGCATCCTTTGTGACTTCGATAGTGCCATTTTTCTGTAAAAACCTCGAAACAACCGCTTGAAGATCATTCATAGTGAGCTCTTTCATCTCAAAGACCTGCATCCTCGACAGAAGGGCATTATTCACAACAAACGAGGGATTTTCAGTTGTTGCGGCTATCAATGTGATCGTTCCCTTTTCAACAAATGGAAGAAAAAGGTCCTGTCCAGCTTTATTGATTCTGTGGATTTCATCGACAAACAATATTGCATGTGGATAGATGAGGGGAGAAGACTCGATTTCCTTGATGATTTTCTTCGCTTCAGCGACTTGTCCCTCTGCGCCACTAATGGTAAAGAATGGAATCGAAAATGCGTTAGCATAGAGACGTGCAATGGTTGTTTTACCGCAACCGGGAGGTCCCCATAGTAAGAACGAAAGGGGCCTTTTCTTTTTAATCAAAGAAGAAAGAATTCCCCCTTCTCCGACAAGGTGAGCTTGTCCTACCACTTCGTCAAAGGAGGTAGGACGCATCTGTTCGTAAACTGGAGCTTGCATTATCTATCCGGTTTAAACCATGAAGGGCTGCGAAACTGATGTATTAAGAGTGGAATCGCAGACATAACAAGCAGGCATAGTATCATAAAAAGCTCATAAAAGACCACATTTCCTACATTGAATGCTGCTGGGGGAAGAAAGCCAATAAAAAAGCCGAAAAGAGAAGCTGCTATCCCAATTCCGGACACTACCCATATTCCTTTGTGTTTGTGTGGAATTTCATACAGTCTGGGGACATGTGGGTGGGTATACCGAAGTACTATTGCAGAAATGAACATCAGAATATACATGATCAAATACATCTGCGCGCTCAGTGCACTTAAAATCCAATATGCGGCGCTTAAATCAGGAATGAGGATAATAACTGCTGAAACGAGAGAAACGATCACAGCTTGGAATAAAAGGAGATTGGTAGGCATTCCGTGTTTGTTTTGTTTCTGAAACACAGGGGGGAGGTTGCCATGCTCAACGGTTGTGTAGAGCGCTTTCACTGGTCCCATCAACCAGGAGTTAACCTCAGCAACAGCACCAACGGAGAGGAGTACTGCAACTGTTGGAAGCATCCAGGAAAGTCCATAGCTGCTTAAAATAACCCGAAACGTTTCAATAACCCCCGAAACTAAGCTAATTTCATTTTTCGGGATGACCATAGTGATGCTAAGTGATCCCAAAAGAAAAAGGCAGAATGTGATGCAGGCTGCAACAATGATTGCTCGAGGGTAGTTTTTTCTAGGATCCTTTACTGCGCTTGCATACCCAGCTGAAACCTCTAATCCGGCAAATGCGAGGAACAATCCCGCGATAAAGGTAAGGTTATCGAGCATGTCAGTTTGGGGGAGCAGGGCTTTTGCGCTGAATGTGATATGGGTTGTATGCCCCCCAGCAAGCCAAGTGATGCCAAGAATAATAATAAATATGCCTGGTAAAATCGTACCAATGATTACGCCCACTGAACTGGCAAGCGCTGAGGTTTTTACCCCGAGGTAATTGAGAAAAGTCATTCCCCAGAAAAATAATAAAACAATACCAAGGATGAAATACGGATTCATAGCGAGTGAAGGGAAAAAGGCAAACGCTAGTGTTGATCCTACGAAAGAGAGTATTGCTGGATACCATGTAATATTATGTACCCACTGCATCCAAATAGCAAAAAATCCCCAGTTGTCTCCGAGTGCCTCGCGGACCCAAATGTAGATTCCGCCATCTTTTGGCCATCCTGTTGCAAGTTCGGCAGATACAAGTGCGCATGGTATTAAAAAGCAAATGGCTGTGAGCGCGAAGTAAAAAACCAAAGAGAGACCAAACTCTGCGACGAGTGGAAGGTTTCTCAGTGATGCCATAATTGAAACATTAAACAGGATAAGTACCCAAACTGTGAGGGTTCTTTTTTCAATGTGCAAATATTGCCCCTATGTTCTTATTAATTATTTCTTAACAGATCGACTTATCTATAAGTCACTACAAATCAATGAATTACGTGTTAGTATTTCTTAACTCGCTGAGATTCAGCGACTTCACCTGTTGTTTTAGCGATTATTCTGATATTCTAGTGACCTTGAAAAAAAAAATCAAAAAAAAGTTCTCGGATCAAACCTGGTTCAAAATAGCTTCAGGGCCTATTTATTATTTATCATTCCTAAAATTAGTTAATTACGAAATAAAAATAATTTTAAAAATATTTTTTAATTTATATAATGAGAATTGGAGATGATAATAATCGAAAATGTGTGTATGCGCGTTTTATCTCCGAACTTCATTAGGTTGGAATTCCAAAAGGAGTAGAATATGGCAACCAAAAGAAAAAAAGCTGCTAAGAAGACAGCTGCGAGAAAAACTACTCGCAGAAAAGCAGCAAAAAAAACTACTGCGAAGAGAAAAACTACTCGCAGAAAAGTAGCTAAAAAAACTGCTGCTAAAAAAACAGTTCGCCGAAAAACTCGACGAAAAGCTGCTAAAAAACCTGCTGCTAAAAAAACAGTTCGCCGAAAAACTCGACGAAAAGCTGCGAAAAAAACAGCAAAAAAAGCTGCGAAAAAAACTACTCGCAGAAAAGCAGCTAAAAAAACTGCGAAAAAAACTACTCGCAGAAAAGCGGCTAGAAAGTCTACTGGACGAAAAGCTGCTAAAGCACCTGCTGCGAAAAAAACAGTTCGCCGAAGAAGAAGAGTTAAAAAAGCTGCTGCTTAATTAACGATAATTTCTTCCTCGTCTTTAAAAATCGAGCAAGCTAGTTCTTGCTCGATTTTTTTATGCCCAAATGTACGCATATTATATCTTCTTAATAATAAATGAGATAAATGCTTCACTTCTTTGTTCTCAAAATGGGACGATCTATTTATTAATGTAAAAAATATTTGATGTGCTACAAAAGGATTTTTGTCACTTTTTGAGGCTAATATGAAAGCGGTGCTATTAGGAATCTTGGGATTTGGATCAGTGGTTTTTGCAGATTTTACATTGGAAAGTTCAGCATTTAAGAATGGAAACTGTCTTCCAGAGGAGTTCACGTATTGTAAGGCAGCTAAAAATGGGCACATTGAGCAAAGTGCTGATATCAGTCCTCCACTAGAATGGGATAACCCACCTGCTGGAACACGCTCATTTGCAATTATTGTAACCGATCCAGACGCTGTGGATCTTCCATATTTCGACCTTCCAAATAAGGTGATTAGCCCTAGTGCTCCTAGAGTAGTTGTTCATCACTGGATTCTCGTGAATATTCCATCACATGTTCGATCAATTCCCGAAGGAGCAGGATCTGAGGGGTTTGTTGAAGGTGGAAAACCTGTTGGCAGAACCAAATATGGTCTAACCGGTGAAAATGTCTATTCAAACGTCTTTAAGTCGTTTCTTTCTAAAAGAGTGGAATTTTCGGATGAAGACCCTAAAAAAATGGAAGGAGTATACGGTGATTACGATGGAGGTTGTCCTCCATGGAACGATATGAAGGCGCACAGATACACGTATACGATCTATGCCTTAAATGTAGAGGGGTTAAACCTTCCTGAGGATGGGATGTTCACAGGGGACGATGCAATGAAGGCCATGAGAGGCCATGTGCTCGGCCATGCAAAGCTTGTGGGTCTCTACTCAACAAACAAAGACCTTATCAAAAAGAAATACTGCTCATCTGGGAAAAAACAGAAGAAGGGTGGATGGTTTCAACGAAGGGCATACTAGGGAGCTAGTATCCCTTTTTGAACAAGTTCTGGTCTTTTTTTCTCCATAAATTGAGAGAAAAGTGAAATGGTCGATTGGGTTATGAGAAACCCGACACAGAGACCAAGACATACATCACTCATAAAGTGCTTCATCTGAACGACACGGATCAATGGTAACATGACTGCTGTAAGGAGAATGGGCACTTTGTACTTTGGAAAGAAAAAGCGAAATAAAGCACCTATGGTGGCACACACACATGCGTGGCCTGAAGGAAACGAATGGTACTGCGGCGCAAATGATATTGGCATGACTAGGTATGGGTCAAGTCCAGCAATCAGCGGTCTTGCTCTCCCAATGAGGTTTTTTGCTACTTGCACTGTCGTTCCCGCTACAACCTGTGCGAGTGCATAGGTGTAGAGAGGAAGTCTTTGAGGTAGTGCTAGAAAATAGGCGAGTAGAGCAAGAGCGGTCGATCCCAAAATATGAAACGCAGGTGAGAAAAGAAAGGTGAACATTCTCAAGGCCAGTGTTGTTCGGACTCCAAGTTGCAGCGTATACTGTGCTATTTTTTGGTCGAGAAAAAAGAATGAGAGAATACCGAAAATTCCCAGTGACAGCGCGAGTTTTGTGATCATGCTAAATTCCTTTTTTCCTAGCATCTTATCATTCTCTGTTTTATTACGGTAAAAAATTGCGTAAGGAGCCGAGTAGATGAAAGTAGGTATAATTGGCTGTGGGAATATGGGACAAGCGTTCATAAAGCATTTGTCCAAAAAACACGAGCTTCTCCTCTGCGATAGAAAAGAGGATCATGTTCAATCGCTCGCAAAGCGATATAATGGGAAAGGCACTACCGATATTTTGGAAGTGGCACGGGAATGTTCAGTACTTTTTCTTGCAGTGAAGCCCAAGGATTTTGTTACGCTTGCAAAAACCCTTGAGGAAGAGCTGCAAAAAGATGCAATCGTTGTCAGTATGCTCGCTGGAATTAGTTACGAAATGCTAAAGATGCATTTTTCAAACGCAAAACCGCTTCGTATTATGCCAAACCTCCCAGTGCATGCAGGTAAGGGTGTCATTGGGGTGGAAGATGATCCAGCATTTGACGAATCATTTCGCACTTCGATTAGAGAACTCTTTGCAGATCTAGGATCCACCTATTTTGTCTCAGAAAAAGCGCTTGATGCGTTTGTTTCAGTGACGGGCGGTGGGCCAGCATTTTTCTGTGTCTTCCTTGAAGGGCTCATTGAGGCTGGAATTAAACTTGGTTTCAAAGCTGATCTTGCAAAGGAACTGGCTGAAAAGACAGTTGAGGGTTCTGTTGCGCTTCTTCAAGAAGAGGGACTTTCCACGCAACAATTCCGATGGATGAATTGTTCGCCAGGGGGAACGACCATTGAAGGAATACAGGTGCTAGAAGAGAGCGGGATGAGAGGAGCTGTTATGGAGGCATGTGCTGCCGCATATGAGAAGGCGTTTACACTGCATTAAATGTAGGCTTGAATACGTCGATCCAGCTTTTTCCACTGATGGTGTCTATCTAGGTAGTTGTGTGGAGATTCAATCTTCACTCGTTTGATTTTTTTCGGTTCTACCTTTTGAGCGCCCCACATAAAGTTTGAAATAGCAACACACCATTTGGGGGGGACTTTTTCCCAGTGTATTTCCCATGTTTTTGATTTAAGTAGTCCCTTGTACAGGATGAATCGAGCAAGAGCGAGCGTAAAGCCAATCGAATAGAGTGAAATCACTGCGATAGCTGAAACTCCACAAGTTGAACAAGTGAGCGCTATTAAGAGGATTACGAGACAAGCGATCCCAACGGAGTGAATAAGTGTTTTCTTGTCATTCTGCATGTGTATTTGATTAATCAGCGTTTCAGCTTTTGATAGCCCTTTTTTCAACTGATCAGGGGACGAAGAGGTGAGGTCTTTTAGAATAGGAAGTATCCCTTCTTCCAAGTCTTGTGCGAGCCAGGTTGAGACTCTTCTTGATAACATCGATTTACGCCCGATAAGAAGATCTTTCTTTGCTTCATTGATTTTGGAGCGTCGTTCTTCTTCGGTGCATTCTGGAAACTGCTTTTGAATTGATTCTGTGATCTCAGCTTGGTCATTAGGTGTCAATTGAAGGTATTTCGATTGGATGAACGAGAGTGTTAAACCGACAAGGAGGGCTTGTGATTCATTAATCGCAGTCTCAATAGGTTTTCCATTCGCGACATCTGCTAATTGCTTTTGCACACCGAATAAAAATTCTTCATAAATTTTTTCACCAAAAATTTCTGTGTACGCTTCTTTGTTGTCGTGGAGCTTCATTCCTACTTTCAGTAGAAATTTGTGTTGTTCCTCAATTGGTTTTTTCAAAATATTTGATGATTCTTCAAGAAGGTTCTTGTTGATTTGTTTAGAGAACAACTGTACTTGAATAAGGCTCAAGGATTCGATAATGAGCTCAAGTACACAAATTACCATCCCAGCGATTGAGCCACCTAATGAAACGGCAGCGAACGCGTGGGGCGTTAGTAAATGAATTTCAGTCAACATGTCAAAGGAAACACCAAGCCCATTACCAACCATGAAGGGAACGGAGATAGTCCTAATTGTAGCATCAATCATACTTTCTCTGTCTCGAACCTTGTGCGCTGTACGAATCGCATTTACATTGTTCACCGCTTCAAAAGGAAAAAGCAGCAGATTTGTAACACCAGGCATACCAGTAGTTGCTGATATTACACTAATTTTTTTACCTGCAGGACTGCTTTCCCGAGAATAGTGTGTAAATGGCTGCGCTAAACCTTCTAACATTTTTATTGACTCTCCCAATAGAGTATTATACACCAAAAACGCTTTTTATAATACCTTTTGGGGAGCATCTATGACTCAAGCAGTAAATAAAATTTTTACAACGGGTTTTTTCCTTGTTATTTTCACAGTAACGAATCTTTATGGCGCGACATTTCAAGCTAAAAATTTTGATTACCTTTTAGGAAAAACACCTGGAATTGACAAGAATTTACTTGAAATGCATTTCACCCTTTATCAGGGCTATGTAAAAAACACCAATGGCCTTGCTGAAACTTTGCGACAGCTTGAATCGAAAGGAAGAGCGAGAACAGCGGAATACGGAGCGCTGAAGCGTCGTTTTGGATGGGAGTATGATGGTATGATTTTGCATGAACTCTATTTCTCAAATATGGGATACACAACGAAACTCTCTTCTCGCGATCCTCTATATAGACAGATTGTTCGTGATTTTGGAAGCTATGATGCATGGCTCTCTGATTTCAAAGCGACAGGGCTCATCAGGGGAATTGGCTGGGTTATTCTATACAAGGACCCGATAGAAGGTCGTTTATTCAATGTATGGATTAATGAGCATCCAACGAATCATCTCGCTGGTGGAGAGCCACTTCTTGTAATGGATGTTTGGGAACATGCCTATTTAACCCAATATGGCCTCGATCGGGGAGGATATATTGATGCCTTTATCAATAATATCAACTGGGATGAAGTCTCAAAAAGATATGCTACGAGTAAACGCTCTTATTAATAAGAGCGCTTCTCTCGAAGTTTTTTTATTTCTTTGACCATAGCAGATAGGGTGCTTAGCAAAAAGAGTAGCCCAACTACTGACATCATTCCAGATGGCATTATTGCCATCGTTTTTGCATATCGATATGCAAAAAAGAGAAAGAGTAGTGTGGTTACAACCAAAGAAAAAGGGTATCCCCAGAAGTTATCTGTGAAGAGGGCGTAGACACCTATGCACAGAAGTGCAGCAGAGAGTCCACTTGTCACAAGCGAAAGAGTTGAACCGGCTACAAAGTAACCAACACATCCCCCGGCAGTAAGAAGTATGGCATACATAGAAAGTAGGATAGCTGTTTTTTTCATATTTCCTCAGATAAGTCGTCAAAGATATCAAATATTTGTGATTTGAATTCTGACTCATATCTAGCAAAATTTTCAACCATTAGATTGAAAGGGCCTGGTATTGTCGGGTTTGATTGATATGTTTGCGCGGCCTCAAGTAGTGTCATATCACTGATAAATGGAGCTCCCCAAGGAGTACTTAGAAGGTGGTGAACCAAACTTGCTTTATCTTTGCAGGGTGCGACTTTTTTAGCTGAAAGCGCATCTTTGTCCAAAATAAGGACATCTTCAGCAAATTTTTGTAGAAAGGCAGGGTCGTTTCTAATGTTTTTGTCGTGTGCTGCTTGTTGCCAATCAGAGTGAATGGCGATTAAGTCTTCTTTCAGTTTTTTTAGAATTTGATGCTCGATCATACCTATATCGCTTTGTAAATCATTTTCATTTGATGTAGCACACGGAATATATATTTACACGAGAAATGGTTTTAAAAAAAAATCGCGTTCCATACTATCATTTCCCTTCTTCTTGTTTGATGAAGGGAAATGATAGTAAAAACACGATAATAACTAATACAAAGAGTTCAAACGGGTATTTATGATACCCGTTTTAAGTGATGTAACGTCTCTTCTTATCCTACCGGGGCGCTTTCGATCGCTTTTTGAATCGTAGTGCTTCCAATAGCTGGAACAATACGAGCATCTCTAAGGTGTCGGCGTCGTCTAGCAATTGCCATCATGTATTCATAATTTCTGATAGCAAACTTCCAGTCTGATGCCTTACCAAGCTCCATTAAACGAGAGCAGAGGGCTTTTCGTTCTACTGGTTTATCCCGATACTCTGTTTTCCAATCGGTAAGTAGCTTAGCAAGGTCTCTGTAATGATCTCCTCCGAGATCCAATGTTGCGCTCCCTTCTCCAGCCTTTGCGACCCAGTCAACAAATCCACCAGTTCTAGTCACGGCTAGAGCAGCTCCTCTCATCGCTGCTTCTGGTGGTGTTAACCCGCATGGCTCATAGTTTGAAGGTGAGTATAGAAAATCAGCTGCGGTTCTAATAAGGTTACCAATTCCTGGTCTATCGCCACAGCCCATTTGATATGGGTATTTAGCAGTTTCACCTGCTTGTTTTTTGTCCTCTCTAATAACCCATGTTCCGCCCCATTCTGGTGCATCTCCATCTGGTCGTTCTGACCGAGAAAGATCTTCCAATTCGTCCAGGTAGCTAGATGCCGTTCTTCCATCAAAGACACCTTCTTCTGGGGTTCCCATTACAATGAGTACTGCTCCATTATGTTTAGCTGCGTAAAGGGCTTCTCTAAATCGTTGTAGTCCCTTTTGTTTTGCGTCATAGCGACCAACATAGAACATTACCGGGCGTTCATTACCATCAGCATCGAAAAAGTTGATGTTTGATTCTGAACCAGGCATACCGGCTTTGTCTTTGTAATGAGTGTTGTAAATTGTTTCGAGCACTCTTTTACTCATTCGTTTTTTCTCGACAATGTGCTCATCTCGCTCGGTAAATGCGAGTGAACTCTCAAGTATTGCAGTGTTAAGTTTTGCTTGTGCACTTCTGATACTCGGTTCTAATTCACTGATATCGATAACGAGTTCTCCTGCGGCTGTTGCCGTAGTGAACTTTGACTCAAGACGAGTTTGTAGTGCAGTAAGTTCATCACGTGTCGCAACATCAGGGAGTAGATCACTATGATTGTCCAACAAATCTTTGAGATCTGTATTCAGTCTTTCTGCCACATCAACGGTGATATGCGAGTCAGCTTTCAATACTTCGCCGAGTTGCTCATAGGATGTTGAGACCGATGCTGGCATTGGCTCGAATGTCATTCCCTCTAAATCAACCACTCTGATTGAGCGTAGTGTTTTGTCTGTCGCAGGGTTATGACCAGCTGTACTAATTCCATTTAATATGCCAAAGAATGCATCATCATACGCTCGATCTTGATAGGTACCCTCGATAGAGTTACCTTCTTCAGGTCCCATTAATTCTACAGCATGGTGAGGGGATACAGTAGCAACAGTATCAGCATGTTTTACAGCATACCAGTGTGCATTGAATTCCGATTCACCCCAGTCTCTTGCTAGTCGACTCGGTAGTTTTGTATGGAAGCCGTTATTATGTACCATGAATGAAAATGCTGGCGTTTTTCCATATCGACGATCCTGGTAATGATCTGCTTCAAGAAGCCTCATTGCTGTTGCTGAGTGAGAGTCATTGATCACAACGTTGTCATACATTAATCCATCGGCAAAGCGTGACATTGCAACTTTTGCTACGGCGCTCGAGAAATATGCCATGCGTAAAAGTTCTGATTCGTATCCACCTGTTGAATAGAGGGTAGCTCCCGCATCAACTCTATATAATCGCTTGTCTCGCAATTCCCCATCAATGTGGTCACCTTCAATATGGAATAGGTATTTTGCACCTTTGAACTCCACTTCTACAAGTCGGTCTGTTTGTTCAATTCCACCAAATGAGTGGGTTACTGTACTAAAGTCACCACCTGCTACCTTTGCTACTACGCGTGCACGTAAATCAGCATTCACACTGTTGTGGTATGGTGTCATGATAACAGCGTCATATTTATCAGATGGTAATGCTTGAGTTGCGCCGTGCACCGCTGGTCCTAGACCTCCGATGCTATACGCTGCAGTCTCGATTGACGTGACTAAAACCTTAAGTTTTCTACCTGCAATTGATGGATCGTCAGCAATACCCATATCTGTTCGCACGGCCTCAAGAGACGGTACAGGATCAACAGATCGTTTCGCATGCATTTCTCCACGTTCTACACAGTAGCTGTGGTGAATTTCTTCAGATGCCTTTCTAATCATTGTTCCCAATTCAATTCGCAAGTCGAGTACGCGGTCTCTCATACGGTTTCTTTCTGTAGTTATCGGATGAGATGCAAGTAGTGCACTCATATCAGCAATTGTGTGCTCAACGATATCAATTCCGCTTGTTCCAGCTAGTGCAGCTACACGAGCCTCATCACCTAGAGTGAGCGCATATTCCATAGTTGAAAGGAGAGCAGAAGTCTCTGCATACTCGATAAGCATATCAAGTCCGGTTCTCAAAGTTGGAGCTCTTGTTACCGGGTCTTCTGCACGAGCGATTATTCTTCGTAGAAGCGAGATATCACCCAGGTCTCTACCAGAAGTAGCTGGTTTTGGAAGATCAGGGTGGAATGCGTTGATAAGGAATTGGAGTATATGGGGGTCGCCTGATTGAGCCGCTAGTTCTCCGAGCCGGTGAATGATCCCTCTTGCATTATCTTCATGAACATATGTTCCCGCATGTGAGCATTGGGTTCTTAGCACACGAAGTTGAGCCACCTGCTTACTTCGGCTCATAAACTCTGCCTCAACCTCTTTTGCTACACGCGCTCTTCGAGGAATTCTCTCGATATCCTTCGCAGTTTCAACTTGAGTAAGTGCAATGGTTCTAATCCGATCCATCGACGAGGTGTATGTTCTTGTAGGGTATGCTTCTTCATATTGAGCGAGCATTTTATCTAAAATTTTACTCTCGTCACTACGTGAGTGTATTGCGATCAGAGCAAAACCATTGAAGTTATCGAGTATTCGTTCGCCAAAATCATCGCCGACGCTTTTGCCATTTGCCTGACTTGAATGGTATACAGCTCCGCGAAGATAATTTCTGACATGAACTGGGAGTATTCTAAAGTTTTCTTCAAGTTTCGTAAAATCGATTCCGATATATGTTCCATCAGTTCTAACTTCATGTAAAGCGGATCTCATATTTTCTAAAGCGGTTTTAATAGCTCCTAACTCACGTATATCTGCTTCGTTTCTACCCACGCCAGATACAGCGTAAGGTCCTCTAATAGGAGCAATGTTGATATCGATAGGTGAAAAGTTTAAACGGAGTATTAGCATTGCTTTCGTTGCATCTAGTCCAGCACGAAGAAGACTTCTATCACCATCATTGATCTCTCTAAGAGCCTCTTCACGTGAAGAGGTGCCACGACCTTTTTCGAGTAGGTAGTTCTTTGTTTCTTTTGATAACTCGTCAAAAGCACTTGGACCTTCTCCTCTCTGAAGTTGTCCTTCGAGTTTTGCGATGGCGCTGATATCGCTAAGGGTTTTTTCTACTTCTGCTTTATATCTATCAGCTTGTGCTTCTGCAGGGATTGGATCTCCAGATGGAGCTATATCATAGGTGAGGGGTTCTGCGAATGCAGTTAATTCTTCAATGCTAGAAATAGCTGGTTCTCGTATGAAAAAACCGCCGCCGGTGGCCGCTCCCACGCCTGCTGAACATGCAGCTCTCGCTGCCATTGCTGCTCCTGCCTCTGTAATAGTCATCTAACTCTCCTCAACCTGTATTAGTTAATAAGAATTATAACAAAAGATAATTAAAAAAATCAATACAATATTATAATTAATATTATATATAATTATTTTGTAAATAATTGATTGTTAGTTAATTATCAAAATGATGTGTGTCATTCCAAAGAATGACGACGGGGGTACCTCTATCCTCTCCTAATATGGAGAGTGAAGCTGTAGAGAGAAGGAGGTGTTTTCCAAGACTGATCTCTTGATCTAAGTATATGGATGTAAAGGCCCTAAGGAAGTGTCCACTTGAAAAAAGGGCTATTTTTCCTGAAAGGCCACGAAGCTCTTCTATGAACTTTTGAGCTCTTTTGATGACGTCCTCTATAGATTCGCCACCGGGGGCCCCATGAGTAAAAACATTCCAGCCAGGGTTCGTTTTGTGGATTTCTGGAGAGGTGATCCCTTCATACTCTCCGTAATCCCATTCAAGGAGTGCATCTGTGATTTCTGCGTTTTCGAGGAGCCCGGCCTTCTCGCAGGTCGTCTTGGCTCTTTGTAAGGGGCTTGAATACACCTTTCCGAAGGTAATATCCTTTATCCTTTTTGCCGTTGCCTCTGCTTGCTTTATTCCATTTTCAGTGAGTGGAATGTCGGTGAGTCCTGTGTGGTTTCCATTTTTAGACCACTCAGTCTCACCGTGTCGAATAAGGTAGAGTTCCAGGCCACCTGATTCCGCCATAGATTCCTACGCCGCCTCGCCAAAGATGCCTTTGAAAGAATCAAGGACCCCTCCATCAGGATTGATAGCATCCTGAATAAGGTTTTGAAGTCCTTCAAGAGAGAATACTTGGCGTAGTGCTTCTTGCAAGATGATATGGGTGATTTGGGCTGATGGAATTCCTCCCTCAGACGAAATATTTGTGAGCTCGAGCCGCTTGATTGGCTTTAATTTTTGTATTTTGCCCTTCTGGTCTCTGTAGGCCATTTCGATGTCCAAATCTGTGAGAATCACTTTTTTAATAAGTACTGTCGTCTTCGATTTGCTTTCGTCCTCTTTTTTACCTTGATTCAGGTGAGCCATAATGTATGACCAATTAGACTTGCTGCTCCCTTTTTTCTCGAGTTCGATACCTAGATAAATGTCATCCATAGTAATGGTGTCAATCACGATATTATCTTTCAGGTAGCCAGTGATTGGAGCAAATATACGAGTTTTTTCGACAGAAAGAGATTTTGGAAGAACGCTTTTTGGGGGAGTGCCGATGGTAAAATCTTCTAACGCAATTTTTCCAGGAAGAATTTGCAGCGATGAGATATGTACAGGTACGCCTGCTTTTTTGGTCAGTTGTGTTGAAAGGATATTAGGCAAGAATCCCCACACAACAATAACTGCGATAAATAGAATAACAATTAGAACGATCAAGTATTTAATGAATTTACCCACAACACACTCCAGCTAATTCTCTTTTTGTATAGAAATTTCTTTCCAATGTGTCAACATAATTATTTACGGAATATAGAAAGTATGGACTGAGAAATCGAGTCTCCTTCATAATGTCTGCAAAATATGAAAGAGGTTGTATGCGATATATCATGGGCAAAAACTGTATTGCCGAACTTATCAAGAGAGATCCAGCTCGGATAGTTGAACTCCTTACGTCACATAAAGAAATTGAAGCCCCATTCGACAAAGTTGATAAAAAAAGAGTTGTTACCAAAAACGTTCTTGAAAAAATTACAAATTCCACTTCGCACCAAGGTTATGTTGCTAAAGTTACCGAAAGGGAAAAACTCTCAATTCGGGAATTCGCAGAAAATGCGCCTGACACATCGTTTGTACTCCTTTTGGATTCTATTGAAGACCCACAAAATTTAGGGACTTTGTTACGTGCCGCAGAATGTTTTGGTGTCGATGCCGTTATTTTTTCAAAAAATAGAGGAGCTTCTATTACACCAGTTGTGGCGAAAGCAAGTGTGGGAGCATCCGAGATAGTCCAAACTATTATCGTATCAAATCTGGATGAAGCACTAAGGGTTCTTCATGATAACTTTTTTACCTCGTATGTTGCGGAAAATGAAAAGGGTGCAGAAAACTATTCTCATGTCAGAGTGGATAAAAGGGCTGTGTTAATTATGGGTTCTGAAGGGAAGGGTGTTCAAAAACTCCTCAAAAAACGAGCTGGGCACAAAGTGTATATCCCGCTCAAGGGCTCAATCAACAGCTTAAATGTTTCACAGGCTACTGCTGTTTTGCTCGCTCAGTTCTGCCGTTAACGCAGCGTAGACTCCATTCGTCCATCCGAAACCAGTTTGCAGTGCGTACTCGCCATCTTGGGGGAGTTCTTCAGGAGACTCCATGTTGTATTTTTCAAGGAAAGTTCCGCTCTTCTCGAAATGATAGCTGCAGGTTTCAAGAAACCGTTGAGCACATTCTGTCGCAAGCGTGTCGTGACCGTAGTTTTGTAGTCCCTTGAATGCAATCCATTGTAATGGAGCCCAACCGTTTGGAGCATCCCATTGCTGACCGCTTTTCGTGAGTGTTGTTACAAGTCCACCGTTCTTCAGGAATTTCTCTTCAATATGTTGAGCGACTCGGTCTGCCTGGTTCTGTGTGGCCATACCCACAAACAGTGGATAGAGGGCTGCGAGTGACCACGTGCTTGTTCTCCGCTGTGTTTGGTAGTTGTAATCAAAATAAAACCCAGTCTCTTCATCCCAACAAAGGGTATTCATCAGCTCTTTTCGCGCCTCTGCTTGCGTTCCGTGTTCAAGTGTGCACTCCATGTGGTATAAGAGGGCATTCAGATCGATAGGATTGAGATCGCATGTATGCGCTGAGAGTAGGTCTTTTTCATCTTTTAACCACCGTGATGAAAAATCCCACCCAGATTCACAAACAGCTCGTATGTGTCTGTAAAGAGGGGCATGTTCTTTCAAGATGAGTGAAAAGTCTTCGTAGTAAGATTCCTCTCGGGGAGTGTCTTTACTGTCATAAAACCTATTCAGCCCATTCTCAACGAGTCGATCTCCCTTTGTCATCCAAAAATCATACTCTTTTTGCAGGTAGGGAAGGTATGCTTCATTGCTCGTAAGTTCGATGAGGTGAGAGAAAAATGGAGATTGAGATCGGGTAAGGTAATAGACTCTATTCCCATTTGGTATAAATCCATATGTCTCGATAAGTGAGCAAAAATTCTCAATGAGTTGGTCGATGATGTCTTGTTTATCTTGCACGTGGAGCCCGACTGCTTCAAAGTAGCTATCCCAATAGTACGATTCGCGGAACCTTCCACCTGGAACAATATGTGGATGGGGAAGAGAGATCAGTGTGTCGGATTCTGTTTCAGCAATCATGTCTTTCTGGAGCGCTTCCCACATCACCTCAATGTATTCAAGTGGCGTACTTGCGCTTACATTGATATCTGCACTTTCTGTTGGCAGGAAAAAATTATCTCGAACGAAGCCTTCTAAATCTTTCGATTGTTCAAACGATTGGGTAATTTCTTCTGGAGTACGTTGAGGTATCGAATCGACGAAGAGCTTTGAATCAGTAAAGATCCTTGATTTTTGTACGGCAAGAAAAATTGGACCTTCAACTTGTATGAATTTTTGAGACACGTTTCTTCCTCGTTATCCGATCCTCATCGTAGGTACACAGCCTATTTTGCACAAGGGTTTCTATTGTAATGTTATAGTGTTTAATGTTAATATAATTAATGATGGCTGAAGTTCAGTTGTTATTTATAATAATTAAACTTTTTGTTATTATATATTAACAATAAGGAGTGAGGAGATGGCTTCAATAGTAACATTTAAAGCAGTTGAGGGAGCATGTGGCGCAGCGGCATCTGCTGCTGCAAAGGCAGTAGATCCAGTATGGACAGCTGTAAGCCGTGTCTTCAAATCTCCGTTTTGTAATTCTGTAGAGCTACGCGATCACGGAGTAAGGCTCTTAACCCTAGCTGAAGAAGAAGTTGACCCATCTACAAGAATCGTTGCCGAGCGGTTAGGGCTTTATTGCACTCGATTAGCTGAAGATGCTCCAGAGGATAAACAGCTCTATTTTGATTATGCATTCGCACGTTTTATCGCTGAAATGAGAAAAAATCCACGATCGAGACTCGTTGTTGGAGAAGCGATTGGAAGTGGAGGAAATGGTGTGGTAACAGCTGTTCGATATGGAACAATGGTCGGTATTGTACAAAAGACGCCACTTGTTGCTGAACGCGATTCATTGCGTGGAGAAGCTGTTCGTCACCACCTTGTGCCGCCAGATAAATCGTCTATTGTGCGTGGTGGGATATATTTTCCATACTTTGTAAAAAAAGCTATTCCAAGTCGGCTCATTTATGAAGCTGCAAAAGGGGATTGCATGGGTTTTTTAAAAACCGTAGGATTTACAAGAGATGCAATCCAAAGTCGATTTTCTGCTCATGCTCGTGGGCTTGCCCATTTACATAAACATGGACTCGCTTTTCTTGATTACAAACTCCAGAACGGACTTGAAATGAGAGATGGACGAGTGGTTCTATCGGATTTTTCTTCCGTTCGTTGTGTAGGTGAAAAACCCCGAGAATACTCAGCTCAATATGTCTCTCCAGAATTAGCATTTGGAGAGGGTGCAGATCAAAAAATGGACGTCTTTACCTTTGGATCGGTATTGTTCCATGCGATTTCCGATACCACACTCTTTACAGGGGAAAATGTATTTTCTCTTTCGGTTCAGGTTTGTGCTGCTTCTCAAGACGATTTTGCTAAAAAGGTGACAGATCTTGATGGAGACGAAAAAGTATTGGAACGAGATCCAGATGGATCTGCTCGTCATCTACTTTCCTATCTGTTGAGAGTAAATCCATCAGAGCGCCCTGAAATGGCTGATGTGAGTAAACATCCATTTTTAGATCCTGCAAGCGGTGTCACTTGTGATTCGTGGGTTGAGACTCTAATAGCAAAGAAACGAGAACACTCTCCAGCAGAGACTCTGTCGTTATTGAGTATTTCACCAGAATCTACGACGCCAGATAAGTTGGCATAAATAGAATCTTAATTTACATATAATAACAATTCGTGTTTATATTTTCATAAATTTACTTTTTTCTTTGACTTCAAAAATTAAAAATAATTAATAAGAGGAAAGAGTATAATAGTATGAGGATGTAATGGGAAGAGGGGGAGTTAATCCTATTTTCTACGGATTTGTTTTATTATTTATTGTCGGGCTGCACGTCTTCCATATCACCATCATACAACCAGAATCGCCTTATGCGTTCTATTTTTTTTCAATTCACGCATTTTTACAAGCAATTCTAGAGTTCCTGATTATTTATGGAGTTGCTCTTGTATTGAAAGAGCGATTTCACAGGAGTGTCTACTTTATCTTCGTTTCCCTTGTATTCACCCTGCTTATGGCACACGTTACCGACTTCATCCTTGTACGTATCATGGGATTAACGTTTTTTAATGCGCTTGATCTCGTTCTTGGTGAAACGCTTGATAATTTTATTGAAATGCTTCAGCTCACAGGAATTCCACTCGCATACTGGGGATTTTTTCTCTTATTAGCAGTTGTTTTACTCCCTGCTGCTGCACTTACGACGTATACCATTTCTTCAAAGTTTTCTAATAAAAGTTTTGAAGAAATAACCATACGTCGAATTGCAAAAGCAGTCTTTGTGATGCCACTACTTCTTTTGGTTGTTGACGTGGCATTTTTACCGAGTATTACGAAAAAAGAATATATTCGATTCACAACAGCGCTTCCTTTTAAAACAACTATTATCCCTTTCCCTTCTGAAGGTGTTGCACTCTCGGGGCATTTGAGACGACCAGATAATCAAGTTGCTTTTACAATGGAAAAGAAAAGCGATTTGCCAAATGTATATATTTGGGTTGTCGAATCGCTTCGGGAAGATTATGTAACAGAAAAAACAGCACCACGTGTAGTTCAGTTTAGGGAGGAAAATATTTCACTTCCTTACACCGTTTCAGGTGCGAATGCGACACAAGGATCATGGTATACTATTTTTCATGGGAATAGTGCAATACACTGGGCTGAGACTCGAGAACGCTCTCGAGATGGAGCCATTCCATTACAGCTCTTGAAGCAAATGGGGTATGATATTCACCTCTATTCTGCCGCACAGCTTAAGTACTATAACGTTGACGAACTACTATTCGGGGAAAACACAAAGCTTCTTACAAGCAAAAATGTGTTTCCTCACTACCCACCAAAAGAAGCATATGAAAGTGACCTGCAAGCGTATGGTGCCATGATGAGTGATATCACTCGTGAAGGAAATGAACATGGTAAAGTCTTTTTGCTGTTTTTGGACTCCACACATTTTGAATACAGTTGGCCACCAGAATATCCAGCCCCATTTGCAATCGATGAAATGTCGTCACACGTTCAAGTTTCTAATGGTGAAGCAAAGCTAGACCACTTAAAACAGCGATATAAAAATTCGATTCATTTTGTCGATTCATTATTCGGTTCTTTCAAAGATACGCTACAAACGAAAGGGATGTACGATCAGGCATGCATTGTTTTCACAGGCGACCATGGAGAGGAGTTTTATGAAGAGGGGAGATTGTATCACGCGTCGCACTTAAGCAGTATGCAAACAACGCCTCCCATATACTACAAACTCGGAACAGATAATGACTTAGTTAAAAGTAAGGCAACTATAGCGATTAGTAGTCACATGGACATAATGCCAACGCTTCTTGATTATATCTCAAAACAAGAGATAGATATCTCATTCTGTGAAGGGTATTCACTCCTTCGCGAGTATGACAAACGGCTCGGTATTGTTGCACGATACAATGGAAACAGAACACCATTTGAGTTCTATCTTCATGATGGTTCGCTCAAATGCTTGCTCCAGTTTGATAAAAAGAAATCAGTTTATGACTCAAAAGGGTTACATATTATTCATTTCTTTGATAGAAATGAGGAAGAAATTGAAATAAAGGGCGCTAGCGAGCACCTCAAGGCTCATTTTCAGCAGTTTTTGCAAGAAAAATTTGTTCCTTGACATTTTTGCTAAAACCCGTGTAACGTTACAAGAGTGTAAATAATGAATCAAGGATGGAAATCTTTTTTACAACTGTGTGTGAAATCAAGTGATACTGCGCTCCTGGGCAAAGTGTTCGATCTTCTCTTTACTTATGAAGAAAAGGAAGCAATGTCAGGTCGACTACTCATTATTGAAGAGTTGATGTCAGGCAAAAAAACCCAGCGAGAGATTGCGAAGGATTTGCAAATTAGTATTGCAAAGATCACACGTGGATCTAATGCACTTAAAGGTGTAGATCAAGATGTGAAAGACTTCTTACAGCAATGCTTCGAAGAACAGAATTAACAGAATTTTTAGAGCTTAGCAAAGACCACGACTTACTACTGGTATTTGAACAGCTTCCCGGAGATACGATAACTCCCATTTCTGCAGCAGCAGGCCTCCTTCAGCATGGATATAAAATTTCATTACTTGAATCAGGCGAGTCAGTTGCAAGAATTGGGAGGTATTCTTTTTTAGGATTTGATCCAGAGGAAGTTTTTTTTTCAAATGGTAGTTCTATTACGCTACGTAAAGGTGATTCGCTCGATACATTTGAAGCAGAGCCTTTTACATTTTTTCGTGATCATCAGTCTAAGAATCGTGTCCACTCATCACACCATATTCCCGGTTTTTTAGGGGGATATGTTGGGTATTTAAGTTACGACGGTGTTCGATACTTTGAAGAAATCCCCGATCGTCATCATGACGAGCTAGGATTTCCAGAAATGTATATCGAATGGCATAGGAAGGGGATTGTTTTCGACCATGAAGCAGGCATACTTACGCTTGTTTTGATGGTACATACCGAAGGTAATGCTGAAGACATCTTCCTCAATGCCCGCAAAGAAATCGAGGCAATGAAGGGTCTTATTTCCCGACCAGTTATCGATCACGATGCGCACAAAGAAAGTTCACCTGTTGAGACGGATGTTGACGATGATGCTTATGTAGAAATAGTCAACAAGTGTAGAGAATATATTCGTCAGGGAGATGCGTTTCAAATAGTCCCATCCCGCTCCTTTACAAAAAAAACTGAAAAACATCCCTTCTCGATCTACCGATCTTTGCGCCTTATTAACCCTTCACCCTACATGTTTTACCTTGATACATCGCATGGAGTAATCCTAGGCGCCTCCCCAGAAAAACTGGTCAGTGCTGTAAATGGAGAGCTTGAGACAATTCCTCTTGCTGGAACAAGGGCTAAAAAGGGAGTTGAATATGATGACGCGATTCAAAAGGAGCTCTTGAGCGATCAAAAAGAACTCGCCGAACATATGATGCTTGTTGATCTTGGTAGAAATGATTTAGGAAGAGTCTCAGCGTTTGGAACGGTTCACGTTCAGCAACTCTGCTCTGTACTACAGCTTTCCCATGTTATGCATCTAGCGAGCGTTGTCAGAGGTACACTTGATAAAAGCAATGATGTTTTCGATGTACTTAGAGCAGTATTCCCAGCGGGAACGCTTTCGGGAGCTCCTAAGGTGCGTGCAATGGAAATTATTGATGAACTTGAGAAAAGCAAGCGGGGACCATATGGTGGAGCGATTCTCATGATCGATCCCCTTGGGAACCTGGATTCCTGTATTGCCATAAGAATGGCAATTATCAAAGACAACATAGCGCATATGAGAGCAGGAGCAGGGGTTGTCTTTGATTCGATACCTGAAAACGAAGTACAAGAGACTTGGGCAAAAGTACAAGTTCTCTTAGATGCAATTGACGCGTAGGTTACCAATGCTAGTCCTTATAGATAATTACGATAGTTTTACCTACAACCTTTTTCAGCTCATAGGCACCCAGTACTCCGATATTCGAGTTTTCCGAAATGATAAAATTACTGTGTCTGAAGTGCTTGAGATGCGTCCAAAAGGGATTGTGTTTTCTCCTGGACCAGGTGTTCCAAAAAATGCAGGAATTACGTGTGATTTGATAAAGGAGTGTCCTGAAGAAATCCCCGTTTTTGGTGTATGCTTAGGTCATCAAGCAATTGCTGAGGTATTTGGTGGGGCTGTTGTTTTAGCTCCAGAAGTGGTCCATGGGAAGAAAGCTACGATTTTTCACGACCGAAAGAACCTGTTTACGGACATGCCACTTCCTTTCGAGGCAGGTCGTTATCACTCGCTTATTGTCGACAAGGAATCGCTTCCTCTTGAATTAAGTATCGATGCAGAGTCACATTCGGGTGAGATAATGGCACTTTCACATGATTCACTTCCGAGATATGGCGTACAGTTTCACCCAGAGTCTATTTTAACGGATGGCGGAGCACAGCTTATAGCGAATTTTTTAAAGGAGTGTTCCATTGCTACGAAGAATTAATGAAAAACTACTTGTTGGGCAATCGCTGGATGCTGAGGACTGTCACGAATTCGTTGATTCTCTTGAAAACAATGTATCCGAGATTGAACTAGCCGCTTTTTTATCGCTTTTACGAAAAAAGAAAGAGACTCCACAAGAGATGTCCTTTCTTGCCAAGGCCCTTAGAAAGAAAGGTTCTAAAGTTACCGCTGCGTTTCCATGTCTTGATATTGTTGGCACGGGAGGGGATGGAGAACATACGTACAATATTTCGACAACAGCTAGTATTCTTGCAGCTGCTTGTGGTGCCAAAGTTGCAAAACATGGGAGTCGTGCATCTTCATCGAAGTGCGGTTCAGCTGACCTAATCGAAGCACTCGGTATCAGACTCGATACGACAGCAAGCCATTCTCATGAGCTTTTAAGAAAGCTTGGAATTTGTTTTTTGTTTGCTCCTATCTATAACTCGGTATTAAAACCACTTGTTCCAGTTCGAAAAGCCCTCGGTTTTAGGACCACATTCAACTTTATGGGGCCAATGTTAAATCCCGCATCACCAAAATATATGTTGTTAGGGGTAAGCAACCCAGAATACATTCCGCTTTTTGTAGAAACTCTTCAGGAAACCGGTGTTGAAAGGGGATTTGTATTCCACGGCCCAGGTCTTGATGAGCTCGCTTGTTTCGGAGCCTCTGAGGGAGTTTTTTTTGATGGAAAAACAATGGAAGAGAGGGTTGTTGATCCGAAAAACTTAGGATTTCCTACGCACCCGCTATCCTCAATCCAAGGTGGAGATGTTGAAGTGAATGTTCGCGCTTTTAGAAACGTTTTACAAGGTGAAAGAGGCGCTTTTTTTGATACAGTTGTTCTCAATGCAGGATATGGTCTTTATATTGCAAAAATTCGTTCTACCATTGAAGAATCTCTAACCCTTGCTGAAAGCGTCCTTGCAAGTGGTTCTGCATATGAACTCGTAGAAAAATGGGTTGAATATGACAAACTTTCTTGAAGCAATACATAAGCGGAAAAAACTCGAAATCCTGAAGTTGAAGGGGCAATACTCGTTGGAAGCAGGTAAAATGGATACTCGCTTTCGAAACGCGTTATTATCGAAAGGGATCATTGCTGAAATCAAAAGGCGCTCCCCATCAAAAGGAGACTTATCACGTATCCCTCATCCCGACCAATTGGCGCTTGAATATCAACAGGGTGGAGCTATTGCTATCTCTTGTTTAACCGATGCTGATTTTGGTGCCTCCATTGAAGATTTGAAAAAAGTGACGGCGGCAACAACGCTTCCCGTTTTGAGGAAAGACTTTATTATCGATCCACTCCAAATTGCCGAAGCAAAAGCACATGGTGCATCTGCGGTCCTATTAATTGTTAAACTCGTTAAAGAACAACTCAAAGAACTCCTTCTTGCTGCCACAAAAATTGGAGTTGAGGCGCTTGTCGAAGTCCACAATCAAGATGAACTCGATGCAGCTCTTGATGCTGGTGCTGACATAATTGGAATAAACAATCGAGATTTATCGACATTTATTGTCGATCCAAAAACCTCTTTTACCCTTTTTCAGAAAATCCCGGCAGCCGTTCATGTGGTAATTGAATCAGGGATCTCAGAATCAAGAACAGCTCGCTTTTTTTTGGATCACGGAGCCTCTGCCTGTTTGGTTGGTGAGACCCTTGTGAAATCAAATAACAAAGCGAAATTTTTTCGTGATGTAGCAGCTCCCCTCGTGAAAATTTGCGGTATTTCATCGAGAGATGTAGCGCGCTTATCAGGAGAATCAGGAGCCGATTTTGTTGGAATTATTTGTGATGAAAACTCAACGCGATATGTATCTCCACAAGCGGTAAAAAATATCGCAAAAGGTGCTAAAGAAGGGGGCGCAGACCCGGTCTGTGTCTTTACTGAGCATTCGTATGAGGCTATGCGTTCTATTTGTTTAGAGAGTGGCGTTTCTGTCGTGCAGCTCCATGGTGAGAGGAGCCGGGCTGAACACCAGAAACTCCCCGAGGACTTCATCCGGTTTTTTGTACAACCGGTCGAAAAAGATGGCTCCTATACTCCTATCAAATTCGTTGGACTAAACCCAAAACGAGACTACATCCTGTATGATTTTAAATCCCCAGGCTCTGGTACGAGTTTTGAATGGAAAGGATTCAAGGCTATCAAGGGTGTTCCATTTCTTTTAGCAGGTGGTTTACAGCCAGAGAACATTGAAGGCGCTATGCAGATTGTTGAGGCAGACGGATACGATGTTTCATCCGGAGTTGAGAATTCGCGCGGAAACAAAGATGTTTTCCTAATTCAGGATTTTATTATGCGAGTGAAAAAATAATGAAAAATGGTCGTTATGGTTCTTTTGGTGGAGCGTATATTCCAGAAATTCTTCACGAGCCTATTCAAGAGCTGATTCAAGCCTGGAATGAAGCAGAGAAGGACCCCGAATTTAAGAGGATGTTCGTTGAGCTTCTTCAGCAGTATGCAGGAAGGCCAACTCCGCTTACCGAAGTCAAACGTTTTTCAGAGGCAATTGATGGCCCTCGGATTTTTCTTAAAAGAGAGGATCTTCTCCATACCGGAGCGCATAAGATCAACAATACACTTGGTCAGTGCCTTCTCGCTAAAAGGATGGGAAAAACAAGAATTATCGCGGAAACTGGTGCGGGTCAACATGGTTTAGCTACTGCAACTGCATGTGCCCGATTTGGGCTCGAATGTATTGTTTTTATGGGCAGCAAGGATGTGGAGCGTCAAAAGCCAAACGTTGAAAAAATGGAGCTTTTGGGAGCAAGGGTCGAAAGCGTTGACAAGGGTGCAAAAACGTTAAAAGAAGCGGTGAATGAAGCGCTCCGAGAATGGTCTAAAACATACGAAACATCCCACTATTGTTTGGGTTCAGCTCTTGGACCTCATCCATTTCCAAATATTGTCGCGTCCTTCCATGCAGTGATCGGAGAAGAGGTACAAAAGCAGCTTTCGTGTGAACCCCATACCCTGATCGCCTGTGTTGGAGGAGGGTCAAATGCAATTGGCCTTTTTGCACCATATTTGAACAGTTCTGTACAATTAATCGGGGTTGAAGCTGGCGGGCACGGCAACAAGCTCGGAATGCATGCTGCGCGTTTTAATGGCGGTTCTCCTGGAGTACTCCATGGTTGTTATACCTATCTTCTCCAAGACGAAAATGGACAGATCGTTGAAACATCTTCAATTTCTGCGGGACTTGATTACCCTGCTATCGGGCCGCAACATGCAGAGTTGCATGATAGTGGACGTGCTACATACACATCGGTAACTGATGAAGAGGCGTTAGATGCCTTTACGCTCCTTTCCAAAACGGAAGGGATCATCCCCGCTCTTGAGTCTTCACATGCCTTGGCGTATTTGAAGCACGTTGCAAGCGATTTTCCCAAGGATGCGTGTGTTGTTGTTAATCTATCGGGCAGAGGAGACAAAGACCTCCCTTACCTCTTGCGAGAGTATAAGGATACACTGCTTGGAGGTTCAGAGTGAGTACAATACAAGACGTTGTGGAAAAAAAAGCTTTTATTGGATTTTTGGTTGGAGATGAAGGAGTTGAAGACTATGCAGATGCCCTCGTAAAAGGTGGGGTAAACCTTCTCGAAATAGGGCTTCCCTTTTCCGATCCTGTAGCTGATGGTCCTGTTATTCAAAATGCGGCACACTCTGCGATTCAAAATGGAACAACTCCTCACAAAGTTTTAGAACGAATTGAGCGGATAAAAAAACGGACGAACGTTCCAGTTGTTCTCTTCAGTTATTTTAATCCCCTTTTGAAACTTGGGAAACCGTTTGTCACTGAGATGAAGAAGAGAGGGTGTGATGGAGTTCTCATTGTTGATCTCCCTCTCGAAGAGGCTGGTGAGTATCTAGCTTGGGTGCATGAGGCAGGTCTCGATAGTATTTTTGTAGCATCTCCCTCAACACCACTTGAGCGGATAGAGAAGCTCTCTCAAGCATCATCGGGTTTTTTATACTATGCCTGTCAAAAGGGAACTACCGGAAAAAGAGATGATTTGCCGATAGAAATTATTCAAAGATTGGAAGCTATTAAGGAAAAATGCCCGCTTCCGGTTGCTGTAGGATTTGGGATTTCAAAACGAAAACAAGCGGCAGATTTACTTAAAGTGGCTGATGGGTTTATTGTAGGATCGGCTTTCGTAGAGAAAGCATTTGCAAAATGTGATCCCAAAACACTGACTGAATTAGCACGATCGATTGATCCACGGAGTCCATAGATGATTTTGATTCTCTCCCAAGAAGCAACACATGAAACAGTAGAGCAGCTCGTTGAACGTTTAACCTGGATGGGTTTTGTTGTGCGTCCCACGCACCACGATGGTCATTTTGCGATTGCAGTTATTCATGGAGCTGACAAGAAAACGAATTTTGATGCATTTACAAGCCTTCCTCAAGTTGAACGTGTTGCACCGCTTTCTCATCCTTACAAACTTGCTGCAAGGGAATTTAGTACCAAACCAACTGTTTTCGATCTGAAGGGTACGAAAGTTGGTTCTGGATTCTTCACCCTCATGGTGGGCCCTTGCTCTATTGAGTCGAAAGAGCAGCTTCAAGCATGTGCAGAAGCGATGAAAAAAGAGGGAATCCGCTTTTTACGAGGTGGTGCCTTTAAGCCAAGGACTTCACCCTATTCCTTCCAGGGAATGGGAGAAGAGGGACTAAAGCTGATTAAGGATGTTGCTGATGAATTTGACCTGCTTACTGTTTCCGAGGTAATGGATGGGGATCAAATCGATTTGTTAACGGAGTATTGCGATGTTCTTCAAGTGGGCGCTCGCAATATGCAAAATTTCACCTTATTAAAAAAACTTGGTCAGTGCGGAAAGGCAGTTTTTTTAAAACGGGGGATGTCTGCTACCTATCAAGACCTTCTTATGTCTGCAGAGTATGTGCTTGAAAAAGGGAACGATCAAGTCTTTTTATGCGAAAGAGGTATTCGTACCTTCGAGACGTATTCGAGAAACACGCTCGATATTGCAGCAGCTCCTATTCTTCAAGAGTTATCCCACCTTCCTGTATTTATCGACCCAAGCCACGGCGTTGGTATCCGAAAAATGGTACCTCCTTTAGCATACGCTTCTTTGGCAGCTGGGGCTGATGGTGCAATGGTTGAGATGCATCCGCATCCCGACAAAGCACTTTCGGATAAGCAGCAAACCATTAGTTTAGAAACCTTTCATGAAATGGTTCAGAAACTCAAAAAGATGTCGGCTTTATTCAATAAGACTGTGAATTAGAACGAGCCTTTCGGGCTTTGTTTTGCCAGTTTTTCTTGCGTTGTTGTTATTCGTTCAACTGCGTCAATACAGTCTGAAAAAAGGGTGTTGAGAGCTGACTCTTCTTCATCTTCTCTCGAACACTCATTCATTGTAGCTGTGAAGCTCGATAACGCGTCATACAGTTTTCCAACAATAGCTTTTGTAGAGGATTGATTCGTTTGCTGCTCCTCTTCGATCAGCGGTATGTATTCAACATGCTCTATATCCAGCATACTCATTTCCAGGTCGTTGTGAAGTGGATTGGATAGTAGACGAAAGAATAATTATTGCAGTAATATTTTATACGAATGGAGCCTCTATTCGAGGATGGTGTCCAACGTTTTTTGGTAGAGAGGATGACGACTCAGGTAGTTGTGTTTGCCATTCTTCAGGGAGATTAATGATGCGTTGGTATGCTTTGCAACATGCTGCATCAAGCGAACGCTTGAGTGGTATGGAATCAACTCATCTTTTTTCCCGTGAAAAATGTAGATCGGCGATTTGACTTTAGTGATCCAATCATTTGTAGGAAGGGGGTATTTGAGTAGTAACCGTAAAAACCAGTGAGGAAATGGATACCCTGTTCTCGGAACGAGGTCAATCATGCTGTAGTAAGGGGCCTCTAAAATGAGCGCATGTGGTGCGCGTACAGAGGCAACATAGGTTGCTATTCCAGACCCAAATGAAACACCATAGACGACTATTTTTTTTCCAGGAAAACGTTCTGCTACGTAGTCATATGCATAGCAGGCATCCTGCAAAAAAGTTTCTTGATTGGAAGGGCCTTTGCTCTTTCCAAAACAGCGGTGGTCGTAAATGAGTACAGAATAGCCTCTTTTCGTAAATTCTTTTGACACTTTAGCCCAGGGCTTCTGAAGGTTACCGCCACGTCCATGGACGTAGAGGACAACTCCCTTTGCATTTTCCACTGGGAAATAGAGCGCATTTACCTTTCCCCCATCTGGGAAGGTAAAGAAGAGCTCTTCGTGTTTGTCAATATTGGTGAATTGGTGGTCATCGGGAAGAGGATTATACCTCATGATGAGCCAGTCCTGATTCCAATAGAGGCACGAGAAGGTCCCTAGGGAAAGAACTAAAATAAAGAGTGTATACCTAATCGCCTTGCGTATCATATAGGACAATAATACCCGAGTTTTCTTTTTTAGTACCAGGATTCCTTTGACTTATCAATTATTGTACAGTATGTATAATAAGATATTTTTTAGTATAAGGGTTATTGAATGAATAAGGTTCTTCTTTGTGATGATGATACCGATTTTGCTAAAATGATTGTATTAGTCCTTAAAGGCCTTGCTGAGACAATCCAGGCTAATACAGGTCAGGAAGTGCTAGAAAAATGCAACTCAGATTCTTTCTGTTGTATCATTATAGATATACATCTATCCGATATGAATGGGATCGAAGTTGCTCGAAAAATACGGGAAAATAAAAACATACCGATCATCATTATCAGTGGTTCTGCAAAAGAAAACATAGGCGATTCATTTTTGGATGAGAGTAATGTGATTTTCTTAGAAAAACCATTTGAAATGAGTACATTAAAAGATACCGTGAAGAAGTTTGTTTCATAACGATGATTCACCGTATCACAAATTGTGGTACACATGGGATACGATCCGAAAGAAAAAACGATCGGGGTTATTGCGGGCGATGAGACATTACGAACTTTTTTATCCTATGCATATGGATTAAAAGGGCACCCGGTTGAGGAGTTCTCAACAGGGGAACAGGTTGCTCACTGGATAGACTCGAGCGAATATGAACATTCATTTGCACTTATTGTGCTCGATATTCAGTTAGAAGATATAAATGGAATACTCTTGTTAGAGAAGGTACGAAAAAAAGTGGGGCAAAACACTCCAATTTTTGTGCTTTCAGCGTTTCAACAAGAAGAAATAATCATTGAGGCATTGCAAAAAGGGGGAAGCGATTTCATTGTAAAACCATTCAGTATTAATTATTTGCTGGAAAAAACATCCAGAGCATTGCACTGATATGAACGGGTTGATTGCTACAGGGAGCGTCCAACATTTTGTATTTATTGAATGTGCGCTCATTCTTATCCTTTTTGGGATTATTTTTACGTTTCATCTTTATCAGACAGCTCGCGAAAAAGAAGGGGTTCTTAAGCAAAAGAAACTGAAACAGTTTTTCTTGCACGCTTTGTTAACGAATGATCGAAAAAGCATCCCCAAAGCTTCTCTTAAACCACTCATAGCAGCCTTATCTGAAGTAAATGACTGTTTCAATGATGTCTTGTGGATTACGATAAAAAAAGAGACACTTGAGCCGTGGGCTAAAAAACTGACACGATATGCCCGTTCAAAAAAACAGGAAAAGCGCGCCTTAGCATTGAGAGCCTTTATCCTTTCTCCAGAGCTTTTTAAAGAAGAGTTATTTCAAAAATCGTTATCGAATATCCCCCCATTGCTCATTGGTGAGTGTGTTCAGGTGTTCTGTCAGAATCCAAAGACGAAGATCGTTGAACTCCTTTTGGATCATATGATTCATGGCACTGTATATATGCGCCATCTCATCCGCGATGAGACCCTTCGTTCGGGGCTTCCGATATATATGAAATTTCTCGAAGTTTTTAGGAATGAATCCTCGATTGATCGAAAGATAGCTTGCCTTGAGATTCTTTCTCAAAAAACAGGGTATCTTACGTTAGACGACATCAGACCATGTGTTTCATCGAGAGATATTCGTTTAAAATGGTGGGGTATTAAAGCGCTTGAAAATGCTCCCTCTGATGAATCCCTTTCTCTTCTACTAGATCACCTCCAATGCGAGTATATCGATGTTCGGTGTGTTGTCGCCAGCGCCCTTGGTGCCTATCGATATGAGAATGTGCTCCAGTCGTTAGAGATATTACTCAACGATGAACACTGGCTTGTTAGGATGTATGCTGGGCTATCGATACAGAAGCTTGGAAAACAGGGTATTGAGAGACTTGATCAGATCCAAAGCAGTTGTAGTGAGCAAACGAAAACGACGATTTCTTATATACGTTCTGTGAAACAAAACATGAACCCTTCGTTTATGATCAAATGGCTTGAAGGGAGGGCAATGAGATGAAACGAGTAGTAGCATCTTTCCTTCTCATGACATCAGTAACATTTTCTTCGACAGATGATGAATTACTCGATACCGCAGCTAACTCCATAGAAACAAGGCAATTTGCAAAGGCACTTAGGCTCTATGAGACCCTTCTTGTTTCCCATCCATTTGACACGCAGCTCCTTTTTAATAAGGCTCGAATACTGTCATGGATGAATGAATATAAAGAATCTATAGATGTCTATAACAAATTGATTGCCCTCACTCCTCATAATGGGGATGCCCGTCTCGGACTTGCGTATGTGTATTTTTGGCAACGAAAGTATGATTTAGCTGACAAGCAATTAGCATCTATTTTTTATACGAATCCAGGAAACATTGAAGCACTCCTGCTGCGTGGGAGAGTTTGTTTGGCTGAAAGGAGATTTACCGATGCACTTTCATTTTTTGAAACAGCGAGGTACACAAGCTGGTTATCCAATCAGAGCATAGCAAACCCCTTAAAAGTCGTGGAAAACCATTCTATTTACTCGCATATAGTTTTCTATACCCAGTTTGCAAAAGCATCGCTCTATATTGAAAAGGGATGGTTAGAACAAGCGCAAAGCACGCTTGAAGAAATGCAACGTACTACTGATGTGCTTATCAAACTCGGCAGTGTGCTTGCATGGAGGGGTAAATATGAAGAGGCAAAAGGCGTACTTCAGGAAGCATTGCTATTGAGTGAAATGAATTGTGATGCGTTGTATATGCTCGCGAAGATCGCGTATTGGGAAAAAAATACTGAAGAAGGGCTGACCTACACAAAAATGATTTTGGCGTGTGATCCAACCTATGCTGATACACAAAAACTCCAGACCCGTTTGCTCACAAGCTCTGACCGCAGTAGCCCTGAAGAAACGTCTCCACGTGTTTCATATCAAGCTGAATATGAGAAGGCAAGGCAGTACTATTTTGAACAGCAATATGATTTAGCCGTTCAGAAGATTTTACACGTGCTGAAGCATGAACCAGAAAATTTAGATGCACGTCTCTTGTATGGGAAAATACTCCTCGCACAGGAAAAAACGAGTGAGGCAAAGGCAGTTTTTCTTTCAGTACTTGAGGAAAAACCAAACGATGTACTAGTAAAGAGAGCATTGGGAAATATTGCTTTTTTAGAGGGGAGGTATGTTACTGCATACACCACTTTTTCAGAGCTTAAAAAAAGCGATCCAGAAGAGCTTCTTTTCTACCGTGATGTCATTCAAACGCAGCCTTTTGCGGTTCCCTATTTTTTTGTTGTTCCTTTCTATGCCAATGAAAAAGAAAAAGACTTGCTAACAGGTGAAGAGACCACCAAAATCACCACGTTTTCTATAGACAGTGCGTATCTTGGGCAGATCGCAGAGCAGATTAAACCGCTGGTAGGTTTTTCCTACTTTATACAGCGGCAATCAAACCTGATTCGCAGTGATACCAATTATGCAGTGAATGCATTTCTTCCCAAGATTGGTTTGCGAGTACTTCCGACCCATCAAATCAAGATCGACGTACTGTCAACATTTGCCCGGTATACCTCTGGTTCAAGTTCTGCGCTCTTTCCATTTGATGATGAATTTGTTTGGCAGCCCTCATTGAATGCAACCTTTCATTCTGATCAACATTTTGGATCGCTTGCATTATACCGCTCTGCAATTGTCGGAAGAGAGTATGATACGCCATCAAGTTTTATGGCGCGGATAACAACAGGACTTGCTGCCTACGAGTACCGCTTTTCTCCACCTTATTCTGGCGTTGGGGCTGTTGCGGAATACTCTGCCTTTTCAAACCGGCAGTCTAACTGGTCCACAGATGAAAAAATTTGGGTACGGTTCTTAGTGCCAAAAGTTCCATGTCTTCAAATGAGATTCGAAGGGGGATATGCAACCTACGGCAGGGTTATCCCTGCATATTTTTCCTATCAGAATGATTGGCACATCCTTGGGAAGTTGACGCTGTTCAAAGAGTGGACTGCAACGACATATGTTGGACTGAATTACACATCTCGATATGACACAATGAGCCAAATTTCAAATCAAGGAGTCGCAATTGAAAACCCGACCGTAGATATTCCGCAGAATGTCTCAAATGAAACACTCTTCTCCAACCGGATAGAAGGGGAATTTCGGCATGTTTTTGGGGAGACATTTCGATTCGAAGCGAAGGGGTTTTATGAGCAAGTAAATACGTTCTACAGAACGTGGGCAGTGCAGGCTCGCCTCGAATATTTTTTCTAACATTTAGTGTTGATTAGAATCATTTACTGGGGATAGTATGCCCCGGAATGAAATACTATCTACTTCTCTTTGTGAGTCTTAGCCTTTTTGGAACGCCTAAAGTATGTGTCGTTCCCGACTATATTGGATATGTGACAACGATGTTTCCGGAGGATCCATTAGATGCGTATGGAAACCTCGGTGTTTGGGGAAAAATTAAATACCGACTTCAGGAGCAGGGGTACACCATTGAGGGTTCTGACCTCAGCGAATTTTCTGGAGAATCAACAGATATCCTTCAGATTATGCACAGCCGGTCTGGAGCCGTTGAAAAAATTGTTCTGCTCAATGTCCCATATTATGTAGGTATTCCTTCCCTTGCATCATATCCAGAAGGCTCTCTTTTCCTCTATGTATTCGAGCCGCCTAGCGTGGAACCTTATTTGCATACCGATGAATATTACTCATACTTTAGTAAGGTATTTACCTGGGATGACAGTAGAGTCAATGGTGACAAATTCGTCAAATTCTACTATCCGGTAATGTATCGAATGAAGGATACCCTCGTCCCATTTGAAGAACGGACTTTATGCACTATGATTGCAAGGAATAAGCGGTCAACTTACAAAGATGAAATCTATTCGGAGAGACTCAAGGCAATTGCCTTTTTTGAAAAGAGGCATTCATCCGATTTTGACCTGTACGGATATGGATGGGAGTCGCTTCCTTTGAAAACGTACAAGGGGAGTATTGAGGATAAATATGCCGTGCTCAGAGCGTATAAGTTTAGTATCTGTTTTGAAAATACCACAAACATCCCAGGCTATATCACAGAAAAGATATTCGATTGCTTCCATTGTGGCGTCGTTCCTGTCTACCTTGGAGCGAGCAATGTTGACTCGTATATTCCCAAAGAGTGTTTTATCGATATGCGAGACTTCGATTCGTATGAGGAATTGTATGAATTCATGAATCAAATGGACGAGTCAGAGTATAATGAGTACCTTTCGGCTATTCGATCGTTTCTTGAAACAGATATGGCAAAACGATTTTCTGATGAATTTTTCGTTCAGACCTTTTTGGAAGAAGTTGTAGGTATTTCTCATACTGAGTGAGGAATATATATAACTGCTCCGGTTCAAATATCTTTCGTACATACACCTCATCCCATACTTCAGATACTGGCAGGTTGAACGTCTTCATTAGAAATCCAGCAATGGCTGCTGTCGTTCGGTTTCTCCCATGACGACAGTGAATATATAGTATTGTTGGTTTATCGTTTTTCTTTTCGAAGAGCCGCGAAACAAAGGTGATGAGTCTTGGATAGCATAAATACTCGTTATCAAAGACTTGATCGAAAAGAGGGATTGCTCCAACTTTTTCAGCGTAGTGTGCTCTCACTTGCCACCATGTCCAGAAGATATCATCAATCATTTGTGACCGTTGCCTCTTCATCGAAAACCCGAGATTTTCAAGGAAGGTTGCTTCGTCCTCTCGTTCATTTGTAAGAAGAGAAACTATCGAAAGTTGGTAGTCGTTGGGAAGAGAAAGACCATAGTACTGAGCCTTACGCTGAAGGATATCGATGAGCTGTTGCCTTTGGAAGGTATTTTGATCATCTCGAGGGATACTTCCTCGGAAGAGAAAATTTCCGTTGTATGCTACGAGCGAAACATACTCCTCATTGAAGGTTGAGATAGAGTATGCTGTCGATGAAAGGAGTAAACTACAGAGAATCCAGATACGCTTTGAAATACATAAGGAACGTTTTCGCTTCCTGAGGTTTATGATATTCAAGCGTTTCTCCATTTTCGGTTAGTAAGGAGTTATTCCAAGCAGATTCGATATCTTCTTGATGGACCATCATGTTATAGGCAACTTCTGTGGAGCCACTTCTATTAATTCCATTTCTCGAATGAAGATAGATAACATAGGGATCATCACCCCGCGTTTCCATGTATTCTTTCAGGAGTTCAATTAACTCGATAAAGCGTAATGGATACCCATCCCATGTTTGATCGATCAGTTTTTCTTGGATCACTTCTGGAGAGAAGTCAAGGGTATCTGCTAATGTTTGCCAAGATACATCTTCTGAGAACGGAGGGGAGTGCGTCTCATTTGCTCGGACCCACCACCAGTACCAAAAGTCTCCGTTTCTTCCGGTATATTTCGTCTCATACGGTATTTCGCTCATTGATGTATGCCAATCGTTTGAGTAGTACTTGTATAGAACCTTTAAGAAATCGACTTCTTGTTCTGTTTCGAGTGTGTGCATCGAAATAACGACAAGCTGATAGTTTTTAGGAAACTTGTCTTTTGATTTTCCTGAGCGTGATTTTATAGAGTTTTTGAACGTTTTTTTTAACGCCCTTAAAAGGGTTCCTCTATCGTATTGTCCTTTGCTGTTTCTTGGAATGTCTCCTCTGAAAAGCATGTTTTGTGTGCTTGAATTATAGTCGATGAGGTGCACTCTTTCGCTATCAAATGTATCAAACGAGGTGCTGTTATCCTGAAAAAGGCTTGTAAGCCAATTATCGTTGTAGGAATGAATCGATGAGCTAGTGAGGCAGGTAATGGCGAGCAATCTCAGTAAACGATGCAATCTCATTTTCAATCCAGGTTGAGTCCTTATTGAGTTCTTTTGCCATAATTTTGGCGACTTGCGGAGCGAGCTCGACTGCTTTTTTCGCATCGAGAAGCAGGGTTCTTGTTCTTCGAGACAGGACATCCTCAACCCGTTGCGCCATTTCATGACGACAAGCATACGCTACTTCTGCAAAACGATAGGAAAGTGATTCTGAGAAATACGCTTCGTATTCTGCGCTTTCTTCTATAATCGACCTCAATGTACCGAGATTTGAACCGTAGGTGCTCTTTGGATCTTCAGGATCGAGTTTAGAAAGGTATCCATGGAGGTGCAACGTTTCAGTTTCTGACTCTTTTTTAGGAAGTCTTTTTTGATCGACAAAGGTGTCGATGGTATCCATGGCCATTCTTCTATAGGTGGTCCATTTACCACCCGCAATAGTCACAAGTCCAGAATCTGACGTGAAAATTTTGTGGTCACGAGCAATTTTTTTGCTCGTCGTCCCATGCTTTAGGTTGACGAGTGGACGAAGGCCCGCAAAGATGCTGAGTACATCACCACGCTCTGGCTGGATACTCAAGTATTCGCCGGCTTGCTCTAAAATGAAATCAATTTCATCTTCTTGTGCAATAGGTTCTGTAACAGGCTTTTCCTTTGGGGTGTCTGTTGTTCCAATAAGTATCCTATCGTGCCACGGAACTATGAAGATTACTCGTCCATCACTTGTTTTTGGTATTAAAAGCGCTGTATCGCCAGGGAGAAATTCGCTGGGTAAAACAAGGTGTACTCCTTGTGAGGGCGCTATCCTATGAGGCGTGTTTGGATCATCGAGGGAAGCTGTTTCATCGGAAAAAATCCCCGTGGCGTTGACGACATTGCGAGAATAGACTTCACCCTCTTCTCCTGTTAGTGAGTCTTTCCACGTAACGCCAACAATTTTGCCTTTCTCTTTAAGAAATCCCGATACGCCGACATAATTGATAACATCGGCACCAAGGTCTTTTGCTGTGAGCGCGAGGTTAATAGCAAGCCGAGCATCATCGAATTGTCCATCGTAATAGATTGTTGATCCTCGCAGCCCTTCCTGATCGATTGTTGGGAGGATGTCGAGGGTTTCTTCTTTTGAGACACTTCGTGAGGGCTCAAGACCGAGTCGTCCTGCAAGGAGGTCATAAATTTTAAGTCCGATGCCATAAAAAGGGCCTTCCCACCATTTATAACTGGGAACGAGAAAGGGTCTATGAATTATTAAGTGTGGTGCGTTTGCGCAGAGGCGTCCACGCTCATGTAGTGCTTCGAAAACAAGGCCTACATTTCCTTGTTGTAAATACCTCAGCCCACCGTGGATCAGTTTGGTGCTTCTTGAGGAGGTCGCGCACGCAAAATCTCCTCGTTCGAGTAAAAGTGTTTTATACCCTCTTGAAGCAGCATCGACAGCGCAACCAAGTCCGGTTGCACCCCCACCTATAATGATGACATCATACGTTGGTTTTTCTCGAAGAGCTTGTAACGTTTCATTCCTCATTTCGCCACACCATACTACATTCTATTGCGCGTTTCCAATTTTCTCTCGTTTTCTGAATTTTATCAGCTGGGACAGTTCCCTTAAATGTTTTCTCTGCGGGATTGAGCTCAGCGAGTGCTTCTTTACTTTCCCAATATTGAGTTGCCAATCCTGCAAGGTATGCTGCACCGAGTGCCGTTACTTCTAAGTATTTCGGCCGAATGAGAGGAGTGTCTTGGATACTTGCCTGAAGCTCCATCATCATATCGCTTCTAGAAGCCCCACCATCAACATGAAACTCTTTTATCGGAAAATGGACAATATCTAAAATGTCGGCTACTTGCAGTACAACACCTTCTAGTGCAGCACGAGCAATGTGCGCAGCAGTACTTCCCCGAGAAAGTCCAACAATTGTTCCCCTCGCATACGGGTTCCAGTGAGGAGCTCCAAGGCCAGTGAACGCGGGAACAAAGTAGACGCCATCAGAGTCGCTCACAGAATTCGCAAGGCTCTCTACATCTTTAGAGTTTTTAATGATTCCGAGGTTATCCCGAAGCCACTGAACGATTGCACCGCCCATAAAAACGCTTCCTTCGATGGCATAGGCAATTTCGTTCCCTATTTTATACCCAATTGTAGTGAGTAGATGAGGGTTTTGTTTAGGCAGTTCAGAACCGGTGTTAATTAAGATGAAACAGCCGGTACCGTAGGTGATTTTTCCATGTCCGGGCGCAAAACATCGTTGCCCAACAAGGGCTGCTTGCTGATCCCCGGCAATTCCAGCGATAGGAAAGCCATCAAGGGATTCACCAATGATCTCAGACGAATCGTGTACTGTAGGAAGCATTGAGGAAGGGATATCGAATAGTGTAAGGAGTTCCTCGTCCCATGACAACTTCTCGATGTTGTAGAGCATCGTACGAGAAGCATTCGTCACATCGGTTGCGTGTATTTTGCCGCCTGTGAGTTTCCAAATTAACCAAGTATCGACGGTTCCAAATGCAAGCTCACCTCGGTTTGCTTTCTCTTTTGCTCCCTCGACGTTATCGAGGATCCAGCGAATTTTTGATGCAGAAAAATAAGGGTCTAAGAGAAGTCCCGTTTTCTTTTGAATGGTATGGTCATGTCCTTGCTTTTTTAACTGTTGGCAGTATGCAGTCGTTCGTCTATCTTGCCAGACAATCGCATTGTAGATCGGTTCAGATGTATTTCGATCCCATACAATTGTTGTTTCTCTTTGATTGGTAATACCTGCTGCGTGAATATCGGATAAACGGAGTGATTTTTTTGCAAGGGCTTCATGGATGACAGCCTGTTGAGATGACCAGATATCTTTTGGGTCGTGTTCAACCCAACCTGGTTTTGGAAAGTGTTGTTTAAACTCTTTTTGTGCAGAGGAAACTATTGAACCATCTTTTGCAACAATAAGCGCTCTTGAGCTTGTTGTGCCTTGGTCTATTGCAAGAATATATTTCATTTTAACCTGCTACTGTGCAATAAAATGTTCGTATACATTACCGCCATCAGAAGGTCAAGAAATGCTCAAAATTTTTATTGCTGAATTGATTGGAACAATGCTTCTCGTGCTACTTGGAGATGGGGTTGTAGCTAATGTACTTTTAAAGGGTTCAAAGGGAGAAAACAGCGGGTGGATTGTTATTGCTACCGGATGGGGGTTTGCAGTTGCAATTGCAGTATATATCATTGGGTGGGTGAGTGGTGGACACATCAATCCGGCAGTTACTTTAGGACTCGCGATCCTTGGAAAAACAGCATGGTCACTTGTGCCGGTCTATTTTTCAGGTCAGGTTGTTGGAGCTATGATTGGAGCGTTGCTCGTATATCTCTCTTATAAACCTCACTTTGAAGAAACTGAAGAACCGCAGAAAATTCTGATGTGCTTTTGTACAAAGCCAGCAATTTTACGTCCCTTTTGGAATTTCATTTGCGAGGTAATAGGTACAGCCGTCTTGCTCGTTGGTATATGTGGCATATTGAACTACCACAATCAATTGGTTGGTGGCATTGCCCCTTATTTATTTGGAATTCTCGTCTTTAGTATTGGTCTCTCTCTTGGTGGACCAACAGGGTATGCAATCAATCCTGCACGTGATTTAGGTCCTCGACTGATACATTGGTTTTTACCAATTCGAAAAAAAGGTGGGTCTGAATGGGGATATGCATGGATACCGATTGTCGCACCACTTTTGGGTAGTGTAATAGGTGTTGTTATTTATCAGATTGCATCGGTATATTTCTTTGTATCATGATCTATCTTGTACCGTTTGTTCTTGCTATTATCCTCCGCTTCTTCGGACTTCAATATAATGATGAGCTCGGTAGAGGGATTGCTGAAATTGTACTCGCTTTCGCAATTTTTGCTGATGTTGTCAAACTTCGTGTGTCGGTACTCTTGCATTACCATCGTTCCTCTCTCATCTCAACATTGATTGCTCTTGTGCTGTACGGAGTTGTGCTCTGGGCGACGCTGCCAAATGAAGTATGGCAGCTCCTTCTTCCCCTTTTGATTTTGGCCTCATACGATATTAGAACATGTAAAGAAGTTCGCAAAAATGAAATGATTCCACCAAGGATTCGGGAGTTTTTGTCTTTAGATGGGATCGTACGCACGCTTGTCATTGCCTTTTTGCTTTCGCCCGTGCTTCGTCTTGATTGGACTTCAACGGTCTACTCTATCCTGATGGGTGGAGGTATAGGATTTTGCACCATAGTATTACTCTATCTCACGCGTCAAAACCGTCTACTCTTCGTTGTTCCTTTTGTTGCGTATTTTTTGGGTAAGCAATTTGTAGGCGAAGGGATTATTGTTCTTCTTGTGGGAGGGCTGCTCGTTGGAAACCTATTTAGACAGGCTTGCGTCGATTTAATCACAGCATATGGAAAATACTATCCATATCTGCTTTCCTTTATTCTCTTTCTCTTTGGGCTAAAATTTGGAGAAACACTCTTTCATTCGATCAGAATCGATATGGTTCTCTCGTCTGTGTTTCTTGTATTTCTTTTGAATGGGGTTGCTATTGCTATCACCTTCTTATTTATGAAAATGCAATGGCAAACGTATGTTTTTTCGGGCTTGAGTAATATGCCGGGAATTGTAGCATTTACCCTGACGATTTTGGCATTTGAAGCCAATCATGGTTTTTTACCCGGAATTCTTTCGATTTCATTCATTTTACACGCTCTGTACCTGCCGCGACTTGCGCTTTGGTATGGAGAAATTTTCACTGGGCGGGATACGTGCTCAAAGCTTGAAGAGCATAAACCTACAGTAGAATTACCGTATTAGCTCGCTGAGGCAAGGCTACATTTGTGGCGGATCACAGCGCCACCAAGACATACTGAATCAAGATAAAATACAACTGACTGTGCTGGAGTAATCGCTCTTTGAGGAGTATCGAATACCACTTCGAGGTTCTCTCCAACTTGTGTTACGAGACATGGCTGTTCTTCTTGTCTATACCTGATCTTAGCACTGCACTTTAAGGGAAACGAAGGGGTGTCCTGGATCCAGGTAGCTTCACTTGCAATGAGTCCTTCAGCATATAGGCTAGGGTGGTCTTCACCCTGTGCAACGTACAGAATGTTGTTTTCTATATCTTTATCGACAACAAAAAATGGTTCACCAGGGCCACCAATGCCAAGTCCTTTTCTTTGACCAATCGTGTAAAATGCCACTCCAACATGCGTTCCAATTTTTTCTCCAGAGACAAGGCGCATTTCGCCTGTTTTATACGGGAGGTAGTTGTGGACGAATTCTCTGAAATTCCTTTTTCCAATAAAGCAGATGCCTGTGCTGTCTTTTTTCGCAGAAGTCGAAAGGCCTGCTTTCTCAGCAATTTGTCGAACCTCTGGTTTCGTATACTCACCAAGAGGAAATAGAATATTTTTTAAAATTGAACCCTTAACCGCGTGCAAGAAGTAGGTTTGGTCTTTATTTGCATCTGTTGGTTTAATGAGGTGGCCATTTTCGGTGCGGGCGTAGTGTCCAGTCGCTACAAAATCAGCGCCAAGGGACCTCGCTTTTTCATAAAAAACATCAAATTTTATTTCACGGTTACAGAGGATGTCTGGATTTGGAGTTCGTCCCTCTCGCAGCTCACGTAAAAAATAGGAGAAAACCCGTTCCTCGTACTCTTTTGTAAAAGTTACTGAATGACAAGGAATTCCGATTGTGTCAGCGACCTTGAGAACGTCTTCGAAATCCTTCTCAGCTGTGCAGACGCCATCAGAATTGGTTTCATCCCAATTCTTCATAAACAGACCGAATACCTCATAGCCCTGCTCTTTCAGCAGGTAAGCGGCCACTGAGGAGTCGACTCCTCCTGACATTCCAACACATACGACGGGTTTTTTCATGCCGAATAGTGTACAGCAATTGGCGAGCATTTGCAAATAATACGAAATGGGTATAGTAATTTTTTCAAGCAGGAATTGGTGGCAGTATGATATGGATTCTATTTTTAGCTATTTTTTGTGGAAGTTGCGTGGCTGATGTTGAACTAATAGCGCACAGAGGTGCGTCTGTCGAAGCTCCGGAAAATACGATGAGTGCTTTTCAGAAGGCACTCGATATTGGGGTTTCTTGTATCGAATGTGATGTACATTTGACCAAGGATAATATCCCGGTTATTTCCCATGATGGATCAATCCCTTATGACAGAACACAATCTACGACGGCAACCATCCCCACTTTGCTGTATTCTCAGCTCGTTTTGTATGATGTTGGAAAGTGGTTTCATGAAACCTTTGTGAATGAACGGGTACCAACGCTCGAACAGTTACTCAAAATGCAGAGGGGGAAAACAGCGCTCATGCTCGAATTAAAAAAGGGACAAAATTCAGCGGAGAAGCTGGTGAGTAGCGTGCTTGAAGTGCTTCAAAAAAATGGAGCTAAGAACGTCTACATCGGAAGTTTTGATCCCGATATTGTTCGTGCACTCCAGGAACAAAAGGTCCCGTATTCTATTCAGGGCATATGTAGTACCTATGACAATTTTTATGAACGATTCCCAAATTCCCCTCAACATGTCGTTATGTGTGCGGACTATGTAACGAAAGAGGTTGTAGAAGCATTCCATAAAGAGGGAAAAAAAGTATGGACCTACACAGTCGATAGCCCGAGAAAAGCTCAGAGGCTACGCGAGTATGGAATTGATGGGATTATCACGAATGATCCTCGAGTACTTCAAGAGGTGTTTAGGAATAGATGAACCCTTTTCAGTTTGCCTACAGGCTCCAGTTGAATTCCCTGTGGAATTTTTTCTCAGCACAGAAAATCGTTCCGTATCTTTCAAGACTTGGTGTTGATGCGCTCTACCTTTCTCCAATTTTAACGGCAAAAAAGGGAAGTACTCATTGCTATGATATGACAAATCCTCAAGAAGTTAATCCGGAGCTCGGTGGAGAAGAAGGGTTTCGCTCACTTGTGAAAGAGGCGCATAAATATTCTATGTCGATTGTGGTTGATGTTGTAGCAAACCATATGGCAGCTTCTATTGAGAATCCATGGTGGAGGGATGTGTTGGAAAATGGACCGCACTCAAGATACAGTTCATTTTTTGATATCGATTGGAATTCACCTCACCAAGAACTCAAAGAGAAGATTCTTGTTCCCTACCTACCGCTACCCTTTCATCAAGTCTTAGAGCAGGGTGGGATTAAGTTAAACTTGAGAGAAGAAGGGATCTGCATTGAAGCGGGATTTCACCGTTTGCCGTGTAATCCTGAATTATATGGACGGATTTTCCAAAGGTCCTCACTTGATCCTTCGGTATATGAACCGCTTATTGAGATTTTTGAACAAGTAGCCCAAACAAACTCTGCTGAGGAACGAGAAGCTCGAGCGCATGCTGTAACTAAAGGAAAAGGGTTTCTTTCAAAGCTCGTTGTCGAACACTCGAAGGAAGTGTTGGAATCACTCTCTGAGATCAATTCCAATCAACACCTCTTAGAAGAGTTTTTGGATAGGCAATACTTCCGGCTTGAGTATTGGCAGACAGGGTTCCAATATACTAACTATCGCCGCTTTTTTGACATAAACGAACTGGTCGCACTTCGAGCAGAAGAGGATCATGTTTTTTTATCATGTCACAAAAAGCTCTTTACGCTTCTTGAAGCAGGACTGATCGATTGTATTCGAGTTGATCACCCCGATGGATTGAAAGATCCCAAAAAATACTTTCGGAAGCTTCGCGAGGGTGGGTGCAGGTATCTTATTGCAGAAAAAATACTCGAGCATGGAGAACCACTTCGAACTGACTGGAATATTGAGGGGAGTGTGGGGTATGAGTACCTCAATACGCTGCTTGGTCTGTTTATTCAAAGAAAGAGTGTGGATGCACTGACACACGTTTACGAGGAGTTTACCGAGCAAAAAATTGATCCGAAGCGGCTACTCTTTATCAATAAACGGGAGTATGCAGCGAAGTATATGTCGGCAGAGATTGCAGCTATGGCTAAAAAATTCTGCCCTCAAGAGATTTCAAAGGAGGAGTTTAGTGTTGCAGTTATTGACTTCTTCGCCTCCTTCCCCGTGTACCGTACATACATAACTCCAGCTGATCGCGACAAACTAGATGATCACTATATTCAGGTCGCCTTTGAAACCTTTGATGTGCACGCTGAATCGATCTCAAAAAAGCTACGTCAGTTTTTCGAGGATGTATTTCTGCACAGAAAGGCTCCCCAAGAGTTGCTGTATCGTTTTCAGCAGCTTTCACCTCCGATAATGGCGAAAGGATTTGAAGATACCCATCTTTACCAGTTTAACAGGCTCATATGCCTGAATGAAGTTGGAGGATTCCCTCATGAGTTTGGCTCTTCGAAAGAAGAATTCCATGCATTCAATGAAGAAGGGGCTACACTTTTTCCGATGCGGTTCACGACATCAAATACCCATGACACAAAACGGAGTGAGGATGTTCGTCTGAGAATTGCAGCGCTCACTGAATTTCCGGCTGAATGGGCACAGGTGGCATCACTTTTGAAAAGGGAAACGGAATCCTTGAAGCACGGTGGATTTCCGGATGTCAATTTTGAGTATTTTATCTTCCAAACACTCGTTGGAATTATGCCTTTACAAAACAAGGTTGATCAATCTCTTCCGTTGAGAGTGAAGGCATACCTCATCAAAGCTGCTCGGGAAGCAAAAAAGTATACGAACTGGGTCAACCACAATGAAAATTATGAGAGTGCAATCTCATACTATGTACAGACACTGTTCAAGGATTTCACCACCCCTTTTTGGCAGGCACTCTTTCCTCTTATTAAGCGATGTGAAGAATCGGTACAACACGCAAGGGTTTCAATGCTCATTCTACGGATGGGTAGTCCCGGTGTCTTTGAACTCTACCAGGGAACAGAGCTCCCTTTTTATGCGCTTGTTGACCCTGATAATAGACGAGCGGTCGACTTCCCGAGGTTAGAAAAGTGCTTTGAAGAGACAAAAAATCTGACTCAAATTCCAAAAGAACATGATAGAAAAAAACTTTTCTATTTGACTCGATTTGCAGCGTTTCGAAAAGAGCATCCTGAACTTTTTATTTCAGGGGAATATATTCCACTGGAATCGAGCAATGGTATCATTGCGTTTCTGAGGAATTCAGCCTCCTCTTCTTGTATTGTTGTGGCGAGAAGGTTCTTTTTGTCGTCGGAAAAAGAAGAGGATTTTTTTCATCTTCCTCCTGAATTTTCTGAAAAAAAATGGAGAGATCTATTTTCAAAACAGGTACATTTATTGGCAAGCCCAGTTAGGGTTCAAGAAATATTACACGAAAACGCAGCAACGGTATTGTATAGCTATGAACATTAAAGGCATTTTCTATTATATATTGGCTGTTTCGTTCCTTACTTACGAAATGGCTCTCCAGGTTTCGCCAAGCGTAATGACACAACAACTCATGCGAGATTTCTCAATTGGGGCGAGTGTACTGGGGGTGATGGCGTCGTGTTACTTTTTCAGTTATGCCCTAATGCAGATTCCGGCAGGGATGCTTTTTGATAGGTATTCTCCTCAGGTACTTCTCTCGGTTTCATTGCTTATTTGCAGTGTTGGTGCCTACTTTTTTGGTGGGACACAAACGGTTGTTTTTGCCGGGATAGGTCGATTTATGATGGGGATAGGCTCTGCCTTCGCCTTCATTGGAGTACTTGTTATTTCAGGGCAATGGTTCGAGAAAAAATATTTTGCGTTTTTGGTTGGGATAGCTCAACTCCTTGCAGCGCTTGGGGCATTGGGCGGCGAACTTCCGCTAGCCTACTTCGTTAACGCATTTGGATGGAGAGATGTGATTGTTTCACTTTTCTACATGGGGATTGTGTTAATGTTACTGACTGCCTTTTTCTTAAAAGGGCATCCAGACCATAGTGCGAAACGGCACGCTGTATTTTCTCATTTTTTCTCAGACTTAAAAAAGATTTTTGCGAAAGGGCAAACCTGGTGGATTGCTCTCTATGCATTTTCTGGGTGGGCACCTGTAGCTGTCTTCGCAGCGCTTTGGGGAGTGCCCTTTTTGATGCATAAATACAATGTGACGAATACCCAGGCTGCTGCCTCTACGGCAATGGTTTGGATCGGTATTGGCCTTGTCGCTCCAATCATCGGGTTTTTGTCTGATCTCATGCAGAGAAGAATGGTCTTGATGCGTACATGTGCGATGGCAGGGCTTCTTTCTACGACACTTCTTCTTTATCTGGACCAACTTCCATTTGAAATGACGTTTATTCTTCTTTTCATCATGGGATGTGCCTCAGCAGGTCAGATCTTGAGCTTTGCGCTGGTAAGCGATAATAATAGCCCACGTGTTGTTGGTACCGCTATCGGTTTTAACAATATGGCTGTCGTTGTTGGTGGGGCTCTCTTCCAACCAATGGCAGGATACATCCTAGGTCTTTTTTGGGATGGAACTATGTTCGAGGGATCGCCGGTCTATTCGGTGCACAGCTACCAGCTTGCACTTTTAGTCGTGCCCCTTTGCTATGCGCTGGGTGTTATTTCGAGCGTATTTCTTATCAAAGAGACATACTGTAAGTCGGTTGAAAACTAGTGCTCCGCTGGGAGCACCTTCTTTCGTTTTGGAAGCATCTCATTCACTAGAATGAGCCCAGCAAAGATACATCCGGCTCCAAGCGATTCATAGAAAGAAAGAGACTCACCCTCAAAGAAATTCCCCAAAACAAGGGAAATAAGAGGGGCGATCAAAACTGCAGTCGAGAGGTAGGTTGCTCCTGCCTCTTTCAGCACTTTTTGGTAAAAATAGAAAGCAAGGGAGGTACTGATAAATCCAGTGTACAATCCTGCTATAATAAATTTTTTAGTAATAATCCATTCACCAGGAGGGTTGGTTAATAGAACAACCGGAAGCAAAAAGAGGAATCCGTAGAATACTTGGTAGAAAATGAGTACTGGTGCTGAAAGCCCTTTATTTTGAAGCGTTCTACCATAAACCATTCCTATTGCATAACAGAGAGATGCGCCAAGCATGGCAAAAAAGCCAAGTCCACTTGCCCCCTCGAGCGTAAGCGTTGGCAAATAGACGAGGGTAAGTCCTATTATCCCTGTAAAAATGCCCATAATTCTCATCAGAGATGCTTTTTCCTTTCTGAGAAGGGCTACACTTATAAAAACGGTAAAGAGGGGGGTGCTCCCATTAAGAACAGCTGCTAGTGAGCTGGGGATCTCCGTTTCGGAAACAGCGATTAAACTAAAGGGAAGACTGGCAGAGAAAAATGCAAAGGGAAGGACATAAACTGAATTTTTTATTTGTCTCCAAAAAGGGATTTTTTTCAAAAAAAGAATAGTGCCGACAACTATGGTTGCTACACCAAGACGAATCATTGCGATCGAATAAGGTGAACAACTTTCCAGAGCCCATAAGACGCACAGGTATGATGGACCCCAGCAGCATGCAAGACCGAGTAAGTAGGCGAAGTTTTTCATGTCCCTCGTAGTAATCAAAATTTCAAAATGAGTGTTATCCCAAGCAGTATATCTGCACTACTCATTTTTTTCTTCCGAAATCTTAAAATCAATTAAACGTAATAATTATATTTATCATTATATCATTTTAATAATTAAAGATTTCAGTTTATTGAAAATAACAAATTAAATTGATATAATAATTCAAAGAAGACAAAAATATTATAATTCGGGGGAGAATTATGGCTAGTACGTTTCGTGTTGGTGGAAGAGAGTTTACTCCTACAGAAGATTTGTATGCAGACGAGCTAAGGAAGTTTACTCAGCTTACAAAAGATGGGGTTGTGCCACCGCAATTCAGTTCAGTATTCAAACATTTAGGAACTCAAACAATTGCAGTAGCAGAAATAGCGCTTAAAGGAGCAGGTTTATCAGACCCACACTCACGCATTATAGCATCAGATTTCAAAACATTCCTTCGCTCAACTTCTGTTCATTCAGTTGACTTAAAGACACTTCACTTAGTTCATATTGCCGGTGGTCAATTTGTAAAAGAAGAAGGTGGAGAGCTTGTAGCGATCCCAGAATCACTTGCTGCAGTCTACAGTGCTGCAATGAAAGCACATGAAAGAGCAACTGATGCAGGGCTACGAAAGAAGCCGGGTGAAACAAAGCAGGTAACAGGCGGATGGCTCGCATCTGCATCATCAAAATATGATGGATATTCAAACCGACTTCCACATTCACTTCATGCTGAGTTCTTGTTTGAAGTGATTAGAAGGACTAATCCAGATTTTGAAGTGGTTGATCCACTTGTCAGAGCGCATGCGGCTACGCATGGCCATGATGTGGATGCATTCAGAACTGAATTTTACACTCAGTACCTTAAAGAGACCAAAGTAGATAGTGATGATGGTACGTTGACAGCATTTCACAACTCAACAAAAGTCGCCGACTATCTTGAACACACTCGTGGCCTCCTTGCAAGAATAGAAACTGAAGGGTTTAAAGGCCAAGCAACAGGCGGTGGCGCTTCAGCTTCAGCAAGTTCGGTGCCGGTAGCAGCTTCTTCGGCAGCGGCAGGAGCAGCGAGTGAACCAGCGGCAAAACCAGAATTCCCTCAATATGCAGTAACAGCGAGGTATGTAAATACTCCTGGAGTCGATAAAGGGGAAGCGTATAGAAATTTCATGCGAGGGTTGCAACAGTTTAATACAACTGGGGATCTTTCTGCGTTCCTAAAAGTGATAGAGGATACATCAGGGGAATTCGGTGTAGATGTTCTTTCACGGGTAAAAGGGTTCATTGGAGAATTTTTGCCTGAAGGGCTGGACACTGATACCTATTTTGCAAAAGCGGAAGTTCCAAAGGACGAAAGACGCCCACTGATTGTTGCAGCAAACCGTGCACTGTTATCGGCTGCTCTAGAGTTCGCGCATCCTTTTACATCTGTAGAAGAGCGTTCGGACTACCAGAGAATTCACCAGCAGCTTTTTACTTCGTTCAAGCCGTCTCAAGGGAAAGATCCTGAATCTGCTGATAAGGCTTTGGACCTGCTTAAAGAAATGGGCGGAAAGTACTCTTTCGATTTCTTCGGAAAAACGCTCGGACGAGTGTGGGACTCGTTGTCAGCAGAAGAAAAAACCTGGCTGCCTGAAAGTGCTACATACGCAGAAGATGTAATTAAGGCTCGCGGTGTGGACTTATCCGAAAAAATCTTTAAATCTGTTCGTGAGACCTTTGAAGAGTTCGCAGGTGTTGATGTATCTCACTTGAACCTGAAGGAAAGACAGCAAATCGCAGCAGTTCGAGCTGCTTATGATGAGCTTGCAGGCCAGGTTAAAGAAGAGGTATCTCGAGTTGAAGAGGTATCAACACGTTTTGCAGAACTTGTTTGTAGTACAGCGAAAAGTTTGTATGATGGCCTTCCAGAGCAAGTGCTTGGTGGACTGTATCACCTTGTCAATGATTCTGACGCGCACCCGCTTAAGGAGCACTTAAGCGATCCAAAATTCTCAGATCATAGAATTATGGATCAAAGAGCTCGATCAGAAGTGTTGGGCTTATTGAGAAAAGCGTTCAATAGATTCAACGATTCTAGAAAAAGTTAAACGTTATATGGGGGAGAGGGTGGTCTTTTTTAAGGCCGCTACTCTTACGCATCGGTGAATTTGTCTTCTCCGAATGTGGGCGCTTTCTGGTTCTGCCAGAAAGCGCCTTTTTTTATTCCTCAATTTTCCCAGAATACTCCTAAGACTTGTCGATTATTTTTTTTGATGCTATAGCAGATAAAAAAGGTGGTACATGGGAAATCCGGAACAAAAGCGACTAGAGAGAGCACATAGAGTATTTGGAAATGACACAGTATGGGAGCAATGGGGACCATATGTATCAGAACGATCATGGGGAACCGTTCGGGAGGACTACAGTGCAGATGGTAATGCGTGGGCTTACTTTCCTTTTGAACAAGCCATTTCAAGGGCATATCGGTGGGGAGAGGATGGTATTGCTGGTATCTGTGATCGGTATCAAGTCCTTGTTTTTTCGTGGGCATTTTGGAATGGAAAGGATCCCATCCTTAAAGAACGCCTTTTTGGTTTAGGAACGTGGGATGCCAACCACGGTGAAGATGTGAAGGAGTATTACTACCATGTAGATAATACCCCTACCCACTCATATATGAAGTATGTGTATAAATATCCCCATGAGGAATTTCCCTACGAGGACCTCCAGAAAGAGAATAAGCGAAGAACGACGTCAGAGCGGGAATATGAACTACTGGATACTGGAGTTTTCGAAGATAATAAATACTTCGATATTGCAATTGAGTACGCGAAAGAATCCCCTGATGATATCTGTATAAAAATTGAGATTTCGAACCGAGGTAAGGAATCAGCTCAAATTGATGTGATGCCACAGCTCTTTTTTAGAAATACATGGTCTTGGGCTGGAAGGCACACAAACGAACCTGTAATTAGTCGTGGTGAAGGTGGTAAAGACCACATTTGTCTTGTCGCTGATGATAAAGATCTTGGTGAAATACCTCACCTGACATTCCAATATAAGCTAGGGAAACGATACCTCTATGGGAATGACCGAGCCAATCTTCTCTTCACGAATAATGAAACAAACAAAGAGAAGGTTTTTGGAGAAAAGAGCAATACCAAATTTGTAAAGGATGCCTTTCACCGCCACATTATTGAGAAAGAGGAGTGTATCAACCCCAAAGAGGTGGGAACTAAATCGTGCTTCCACTACAGCGGACTTACCATTCCTGGAAAGGAATCGTTTGTGCTTACCTTCCGCTTCACGAATGAAGCTATGAGTGATCCGTTAAGCGATGTTGAGAAGATCGTAGAGAAGCGACGTAAGGAATGCGATGAATTCTACGAGAAACTTCATCCAAAAGGGCTCGATGAAGATACGAAAAAAATCCAAAGACAAGCGCTCTCCGGAATGCTCTGGAATAAACAGATCTATCTCTATGATGTGAATACATGGCTGCATGGTGACGATCCAAATCATCCTCCGCCTCCAGAGCGTGAACACATAAGAAACTTTCACTGGAAGCACCTTATTTCGAAGCGAATTCTCTCGATGCCAGATAAATGGGAGTATCCATGGTTTGCAGCATGGGACTTAGCGTTTCATACAGTGGCCTTATCTCTCGTTGATATCGAGTTTGCAAAGAATCAAATTTGGTTTCTACTCTTTGATCAATTTCAACATCCAAATGGACAGGTTCCTGCCTATGAATGGGAGTTCTCTGAGCTTAATCCCCCTGTTCAGGCATGGGCAGCGTACCGAGTTTTCAGCATGGAGTATGAAAAGACAGGACGAAAAGATTATTCGTTCCTGAAAAAGGTATTCCATAAGCTGATTCTGAATTTTGTATGGTGGGTGAATAAAGTCGATTCGAAAGGAAATAACGTCTTTGAGGGTGGTTTCTTAGGGCTTGATAATATCACTGTTATCGATAGGAGTTCAGAAATCCCAGGCGGTGGTACATTAGAGCAATCAGATGGTACCGGATGGATGGGGCTCTTCTGTCTACTCTTGATGCGTATTTCATTTGAACTAGCTAAAAGAGATCCCGATTACCAACCAATGGTTATTAAGTTTTTCGAGCACTATGTCTATATTGCAAATGCTCTTGATAGAGCGGCCAATAGAGAGGTACAGCTGTGGGATGATGAAGATGGATTTTTCTACGATGTCCTTTGCTATCCGAATAATACGCATGAACGAATCAAGGTTCGATCACTCGTCGGTATTATTCCACTGTTTGCCATTGATTTTTACGATGAAGAAGAGATGAAGCAACTCGAAGGGTTCTATACGAGTTTCATTTGGTTCTGTAAAAATAGAAATGATATTGTAGATCGTTGTGTCATACCATGTGAGCGAGATGGAAAAAAACGGTTTCTTTTCGCCCTCATGCCAAAGGAGCGAATCGAGCGGGTACTTCACAAAGTGTGGGATCCCAATGAGTTTCGTTCCGAATATGGCCTTCGATCTCTCTCAAAAGTTTACGAAAACAATCCATACGAGCTCTTGGGAAATACGATTTCCTACGAACCTGGCGAGGCTGAGGTCATTCTTAAAGGCGGGAACTCTAACTGGAGAGGGCCTCTCTGGTTTCCAACAACCTTCCTGTTCATCGATTCGATGAAGAAGCTCTATGAAGCGGTTGGCGATGGGATTCGTATTCGTATTGAAGATGAACGTCCTGTAACCACAAATGATATCGCTGAGTATTTTGCGAAGGCGATGGTGAAAATGTTCCATAGAGATGAGAATGGGCTGCGTCCTATCTATGATGGGTATGAGATGATGCAGAGGGATCCATTCTGGAAAGACTACATCCTCTTCTATGAGCATTACCATGGAGATAATGGGCGAGGGCTCGGTGCTTCTCACCAATGCGGATGGAGTGGACTTGTGGCCAATTTGATCGATGAATGGTATCAATAAACTCGTTTAATTGACGTTTTTTGGTTCGTTCAACGAAAAAATTGTCAGTAAATTTCAAGTTTATTCTATTTCAGTTTTTCAGGTTTTTGTAATTTATTAAATTATAATTACTCACTTCTTGTTTAGTTATTTATTTCGCCTTCCTTTTTGTTTGTTTATTTTGGTATACTTCTTGCTTATTCACTTTAATTAGAGGAAGAATATGAGTTCTCTAGCACAACCAATTAGAATAGATATGCCGCCTGAGGGTGAAACTGCACCTGTTGCACATGTAGATCCTGCAACGGTAGCATACCTTTCTCATCTTGCTTCATATCCAAGTGTTCAACAGCCTACATATGGAGAAGGATTTCCTATGCCAATACCATCAGCCCCTCCCGTTGAATTACCAACGCCATCAGCACCTCCAGCAGATGATGTTCCACCTGGCTTTGGACGAAGGTTTGTAGAGCAATCAAATTGGTCTTCATATCGAGTAAAAAGAGCTGCACTCTACACCCTCGGTGGCGCGTCGGTTACAGCTGGAATCGGTTCATTAGTTGCCGTGGCGGCATCTGTGCTTCCTCCAATCGGGATTGTATCAGGAATCGGATTCGCAATATTAGGATCAGGACTTGTTGGATGGGGTGCTTCGATTATCGATTACTACAATCCAGAAGAAGTTTTAGGGCTGCGAGCAAAAGTTCAAGGCGAACGCCTAGAACGAATTGTTTCTGATCACTCATGGAACCATATTTTTGAATTCTCAATTTTATTGCCTGATCAGGTGTACTCAAAGTTTTGCCAATCTGCACGGAACCTTTCAATGCCTCGAATCATAAACATGTACGAGGATGCACAACGTGCCTACACTTCTGTGTCTGATAGAGGCGCAAATGAATATCCATACACACTTCCTCATCCAACATCATGGAGATGGAAATTTGAAGAGGAGCTGTCGAGATCAAATGCTTCTCAGTTCTTCCAGAGCTATGACTTAGTTAAACTCAAGAAATACGGATTCATCTCTAATGGTGCATTCAGAGAGCTTCGAGAGCTACGGACGGTGTATACTTCAGATGCAGCTGCTCATTATCGACAGGTGTCGCTTATTACAGCGCAGTACCGTGATCAAATCAGAAGAATTCAAAATGAAAAGCGTCAGAATATTAAACATGCTCAGGATGAGTATGATAACCATCCATCTATTGTTCGACTAAAAAACATTGATACTGAGTATGAGCAAAGAATAGCCAGCGCTTTAAGAGGAGTAAATGAGAGAATAGAAACGGCGTTTGACCGATATGATGCGTTCCGAGATGGATTGCTAGATGGTCGAACAGAAGAGATGCTTGATAACCGCGAGCTAGAACGTCTAGATGGCAGACTCAGAGAGTATGATGCTGTTCGATCGGAAGCGGAGCGTGAAGCGGATAGAATTTGCGGAGAGCTTCAAGCTGAAAAAGGTAGAACTCGTACCGGTCTTGAAAGAGAGCAGGGAATGCTTGAAACGCAGCGAAGAGGGAAAATTGAGCGAATTACAGCTCAGTCAGAAAGACAGCTTTTTGACCTTCGGACTGCAGAAGCACGAGAAATTGAAATCGTATCTGCTCCATTTAGAGCACGAATTGACGCAATGAATGTACGTTTCTCAACAATCTTGAGAACATACAACCTACTTGCGTAAAGTTTTCTTCTCCCCGAGGATTAGGTACATGCTTTTGTGCCTAATTCTCATTTATTCAACAGTCACACTTTTCGCTAAATTTCTTGGCTTATCAATATCGGTATTCTTTTCTTTTGCTATGTAGTAGGCAAAAAGCTGTGTCGCTACAGAATATAGTATCGGTGCTGCATGGTCCTGATTATCCGGAATAAATATCAAATCGTCGCCGAGACTAAGTTGCTCTCGAAGCGATTCTGGGGTGAAGAGAATAAGCCTTCCACCTCTTGCTTTCACTTCTTGTAAATTACTGAGCAGTTTTTCAAACGTTTGTTTGTTTCCACAGAGCCCAATGCTTACGATCGAATCATCGATTAGTGCGATAGGACCATGTTTCAGCTCGCCCGCTGGATATCCAGTCGCATCAAGATAACTGATTTCTTTGAGTTTGAGGGCGGCTTCTAAGCTGGTTGGATACATAAACCTACGCCCGAGAAAAAAGAAGCGGGAAAAGCCGGCATACTTCTTTGCGAGGGCTTCGATTTGATCTGATTGTCCGAGGATTTCCTCTACTTGTACAGGAAGCCGTTTGAGCTGACGGATAATTCTTTGCCCGTACACCTTACCCATATGGTGGATCCTTGCAAAGTAGAGAGCAAGGAGAGAAATAACAATGACTTGGTTGCTGAATGCTTTTGTTGAGCATACACTTATTTCGGGACCAGCCTTAAGTGGAATACAGACGTCAGCTTCTCGAGCAAGCGTTGAATGTTCCACATTGCAAAGCGCAATCGTTTTAGCTCCTTTCGCCTTGATTTCTCGGAGTGCAGAGATTGTGTCTGCGGTTTCTCCAGACTGACTGATAGCAATAACGAGTGTGTCAGGGGTAATGATTGGGTTCGTATATCTGTATTCAGAGGCAATTTCACACTCTGCTGGAATTCGAGAAAGCCCTTCAAATAGTGCCACACCAAGACATCCAGCATGCCATGAGGTGCCACACCCGAGAATCAGGATACGTGATACTTCCTGTAGCTCTTTTGATGAAAAATTGAGTTCTGGAAAGATTGCGGTACCATACTCCTCATCCATTCGCCCTTCCATCGCTCTCATCATACTTGCCGGTTGCTCATGGATCTCTTTCAGCATGAAATGCTCGAAATGTCCTTTTGAATGGTCGTTATTTTCAAAGGTGAATTTTTCGGCATGTTTATGGATTACTTCACCTTCTGTTGAGTAAAAGGTAATTCCTTCAGCGGTTAGTTCGGCGAGTTCATTTTGATGGAGAAATGTAACTTCGATGTCTTCCCCAACAAAGCTATTTGGATCGGAAGCAACAAGGAGCTCCCCGTTATGTGTCGCTATAGACAAGGGGCTGTGTCGAGCTGCAGCAATAATGGTTCCCGGATGATTTTTGTGTATGACAGCTATACCATATGCGCCTTCAAGTTTGCTCAATACCTTTTGGACGGCGAGGCGGAAATCTCCAGCGTACTCTTGAGCAATAAGATGGGCAATTACTTCAGAATCGGTTTCTGATGAATAATCTACTCCGCTCGCGATCAGCTCTTTTTTAAGTTCTTGGAAATTTTCAATAATCCCATTGTGAACGATCGCTACTGTTTTATTCGTATCGGTATGTGGATGCGCGTTCACTGTCGATGGTTCACCATGTGTAGCCCATCTGGTATGCCCAATAGCAATGGAAAACTCTGGCATTTTTTGCTTAAGGAGTTGTTCGAGTATTTCCAACTTCCCCCGAGACTTTATCGTTTCGAGTCCAGAGTTGGAGAGACCAGCAATCCCTGCGGAGTCATAGCCTCTGTATTCAAGTCGTTTCAATCCATTGATGCAGGCAGTAACAGAGGATTCTTTACCAATATATCCAAAAATTCCACACATTATCGTTTCTCCACAAGTAGTGCCATAAAGAGAGGGAACTCTTTTCGGGCAGTATTTTCCATTTTTGCGTGTTTCCCGCTACTTTTTTTATCAGAGATCCATTCTTCTATTTTTACGATATGAAATCCAGCTTCGTACAACATTGTGCTCATTTCAGACAGTGAGTAATGGTAGGACCACACCGTTTCAGACCGCTCTTTCTTACTCGGGGCCGTTTGAATAGGAATTTTCATAGGGGTCATGTACTTCTCTACAATTCTATATTGTAGCCTTTTCTTTTCGTCTATACCCCAGTGTGATTGGCGTGGAATTCTAAAAACAGGGTGATTTAGAACGATAAGAAGCTTCCCTTTTTTCTTCAGGTGTGAAGCGGCAGTTTTCAATACTTCCTGAGGGGTAAAGATATTCTGGAATGCCAATACTATCGCTGCGTGGGAAAATCGGTCTTTGAGCTCAAGGGGCGTTGATAAATCGTGCACCATAAACTTTTTGTTCGATCTTTTTTTCGCTGCTTCGATAAGCCCTTTGGCTCCATCGATTCCTAAGTAGTCGATACCTTTCGGTATTGCTCTTGAAAGTACCCCTTGACCGCACGCGAGGTCGAGTAGAGAATCTCCTTTCTGCAGAGCGAGCAAGTCGAGACTTTTGGGGAGCACTATTTTTTGATGATAGTAGTGTCCTTCATCTGAGACGACTTTATCATACCATGAAGAACTATTTTTCCAGCTTGAGTCCATTTAGCCTGTTCAAATTTTTTATTACTTGTTATAGGTAACTATGTAGGTAATAGGATATCCATGAGCACCCAAGACCTCAATAGAAAAGTAAAAGATTTTGTCACTCCGGTGAAAACAGTTGTCTCAAAGAACCTCACAATCGATGAGGCTTTGAATACAATTCGAAGTAAAAACATCCATGAAAAGATTATTTACTTCTATGTCGTCGATGAAGAGAACGTTCTTTTGGGCGTCGTTTCAACGCGCAAACTGCTGCTGAATCCTCCTGAAGTCAAAATCGGTGAAATCATGGATAAATCGGTTGTATGTCTTTCAGCTGATCAAACCCTCCATGAAGCTTTAGAATTCCTCGATAATCATCACCTGCTCGCACTTCCAGTTGTCGATGAGGAACACCACTTCCTCGGCGTGATAGATGTCGACTTGTACCTCGAAGATTCTGTTGAGATTGACAGTGCCCGTTTGCGGAAGGACCTTTTCCAGCTCATCGGTATGACCGTTGAGGAGGGAAAAGGGTTTAGCCTCGCAAAGAACTATATGAATAGAATGCCATGGATTACTTGTAATCTCTTTGGAGGAATAGCGTGTGCGATCATTTCAAATATCTTTGAACTGGTTCTCTCGCAGGTTATTATCTTGGCTATGTTTATCCCACTCCTATTGACACTTTCAGAGTCAATATCGATGCAGTCAGTTACCTCTAGTATGCAGCTGCTACGCCATAAAAACTTATCAAAAATTCAATGTTTGCGTGCTCTTTATAGAGATATTCAAACTGTGCTTTTTCTCTCGCTTACCTGTGGGATAATCGTAGGGGGAGTCTCAATTTTTTGGGGAGAAGGAGTGCTTCCCGCATTCGTAATTGGAATTGGGATATTTATTTCGGTCAATGTATCTGCATTCATTGGCGCTTCAATCCCACTGCTTTTGCATTTCTTCCATTGGGATCCAAAGGTCGCTGCAGGGCCAGTAGTCCTTATGTTCGCCGATATACTTACCACGGCATTTTATCTATCGCTCGCAACGTGGGTTCTGCTCTAACGATCCCCTTTACGGCTCGTTCCAGCTCGGCTTTTTGAAGAGCAGGATGATGTAGGGGATTAGACATAAAAGTGCGATTCCGAAAACCATCACTGATTCAAAGATGATAAAGTTCTCGATCTCTAGTTGTGAAGGCGGAATAAAACCTAAGAAAAAACAAGAAACACAAGTGAAGAGACCAATGAGGGAAACAACCCATATTCCGACATTTCCAAATGGTATTTTGTAGTGTCTTGGTTGCTCAGGATACAAGTAGCGTAGTCGAATTGCAGCCATGAACATCAGAGCATACATTACTAGATAGACTTGCGATGCTATGGCGATTAAAATCCAGAAAGAGGTATTCACAGAAGGGACAAAGAGGAACAAAAGGGCTATGATTGAAACAATGATTGCCTGCCCGATGATGATCGAAACTGGCATGCCATGTATGTTTTCCTTATGAAGAAATGGAGGGAAGTCTCCATGTTTCGCAGCAGCCAAAAGACCTCGAGTTGGTCCTACAAGCCACGAGCTTACTCCACCAAAAGCTCCTAAAGCGATCATTACTGCAAGGACAGGGACTGCCCAGTCAAGTCCGTAGGAACGTAAAAATACCGCCATTGCTTCCATTCCACCGGAGTGGAGGGCTATTTTCGACTGAGGAACTACAATTGCAATGGAAAGTGTTCCAAGAACGGAGAGAATAATAATGATAATCGCCGAGAGAAAGATAGCTCGAGGGTAGTCTCTCTGCGGATTTTTTACATCGTTTGCGTGGATGGAGCTCATTTCCATACCGCTAAATCCGAGTAATACCCCTACTAACAGTACCCAATTTGAGACGTGATCAAGAGGTGGGATTAATGAATCAAATGTGAAGGAGATATAGGACTCTCTTCCTAGTGCCATCCAAATGATTCCCATAATGATAATTGCTACTCCAGGAAGGATTGTGCCCAAGATAACGCTAAATGAAGTGATGAAGCTGGACATTTTCATACCACGGAGGTTTATGAGCGATGCTCCCCAAAAAATAATGAGGATTGCCACAAAGGTATATACGGTATTTTGAGCAAGCATGGGAGAAATTGCATATGCAAAGGTTCCAGAAAGAAAACTCAGTATTGTTGGATACCAAACCACATTCTCGACCCATAAAAGCCAAATTGCCAAAAAGCCAACTTTCTCACCAAATGCTGAGCGTATCCATACATAAACTCCGCCACGCTCTGGCCACCCTGTTGCGAGTTCTGCTGAGACGAGTGAAACTGGAAGAAAAAGGAATACGGCTCCTATGAGGTAGAAAAATACAGATGAAAAGCCGTATTCAGCTGTGATGGGCCAGTTTTTAATACTACAAATCACGGCAACGTTGATCATTGCGAGTGAAAAAATTGAAAGAGGTTTTCCGTTGGTGCTCATAAATATACTGGATTAAAATTTTCATTATTCTTATGAATAAACACATGAAGTGTCAATATATTTTCCTCTCTCTCCTTTTTTCTTTCGGTGCGTATGCAGAGGCAAATCTGCAAAAAGTACTTAATAAATATCAGATTGCTGGTGGATGCTACGCTCATTTACGTGATGGTAAGCTGTCGTATGTTTCTGAAGGAACAGCCTCGCTCCACTCTGTTGTTCCCGTAAATCAGCACACTCTTTTTCGCGTAGGGTCGTTAACCTCGCTTTTTACATCGCACGTCCTAGCTCAACTCTCGATAGAGCACCGATTAAAGCTCGACGATCCAGCTTCGAAATTTTTATCGAGAAGACAAAATGTTCCACATTTTGGCTCAAAAGAAATTACCCTTTTTGAGCTCGCAACACATACCTCTGGTCTTCCAGCAAATGCGTTCATTTCTAATGAACCCGCACTGCTCCAGTCACGTGCACTCTACTCCTTTTTAAACAGTCATAAATTAGAGAATATTCCTGGGAAAAAAATTGAATACTCTCCTGTAGGGTTCGTGCTTCTTAGTGCTGTTCTAACAAGAGCGAGCAAAGAGCCAATGTCGGCACTTATCGAGAAAATAGTGTGTCGAAGGCATGGTATGGAAGATACAACCTATACGCTCACTAGAACGTTACAACAAACGATTGCTTTTGGGCATATAAAACAACAACTCCTCGATCCTAAACATCAGGAAAATAGAGGGTCTTCTTTTTACGATGCTTTGGGTCTATATTCCAGCGCTTATGACATGGGGCAGTTGCTCCAATTCTATGCGGTTGAATCAAAGGAATCGGAGCCACTACAGAATATTATTTTCAGGAGCGAAACGAAGCCAATGGGATTGAAACGAAGAGATCTTGCGAGTGGAGTATATGAACTCTCATCACGATTAATGGGCTTTAGTGGGTATTTCATTTTTGATAGAGAAAAGCAAGAAGGATTGGTTTTGCTTCTCAATCGAGAGGATATTCCAATTGAGGAAATCGGAAAAGAGCTCTATCGAGCGTTTTAGGTCTTTACTCGATTTGTAAAAGTTCATCCCAAGATGTCGTGAATCGCTTTGATACTTTTTCACGTTTACTTTGCCATGTTTTTTCCGTGCCTTCGGCTGCAAACATCAGCTTATTGTTTCCATAACGACGAGTAACTGCATCCAGTAATTTTAAAACGGATGGATCGCGCTGCTGCGTAAAGAAATCGCCTTGAGGTATTGTTTCTGAACATATATCGCAGACAATTACACCTGCTTTTTTGTATATCGTTCCTTCTGTAAACAGTTCTTCGGTCATTCTCATCGTGTGGTCTAAAAGGATTCTTGTATCGCTGGTATGATTCGGCATAAGAAGCTCCATAGACCCCTCCTGCGTATACACAATGATGAGGCGCGCAATACTTTTCTCATTTCGTAATTTTTCTCCCACACGCGCTGTAAAGGTTGCGATGGCTTCTTTTAACTCTTTTTTAAAGAGTACAGGTTTCCCAAATGATCGAGAGCACGTGATAGATTGCCTTGGCTCTGCCTGTTCTTCAAGTGTGAGACAGGGAATTCCTCGAAGCTCCAAAACAGTTTTGAGGGTTACCACTGAACAGTGCTTCCGAATAAAGGTATCATCCGCATTTTTTAATGAATATGCGGTGTTGATATTGAACCCTTTCAGTTTCTGGGCAAGCTTTCGACCTATTCCCCATACCTCCTCAATCGGGCATGTTCTAAGAGGAGTGTCAGAATCGATCGTGTACACTCCACCGTGGTTTTTAGCCATGCTATTGGCAAGCTTTGCAAGCGTTTTAGTAGGGCCAATTCCAATAGCAGTCGGAATTCCAGTCCATTGGTATATCCGCTCTCTGATTGTGTTCGGATCAATCGAGTCGGGAAGCACAATAAATGACTCATCGATCGAATATTTTTCGAGGGGGAGTCCGAAGGAGTGAAGCGTTTTCGTTACTCGATGTGACATATCAGCATAGAGTACAAAATTCGACGAAAAGAGGGTTACATCGTGGGCGAGGAGTTGATTTTTATACAGATGTACGGGCGCTCCCATTGGAATTCCGAGCGCTTTAACTTCATTTGAGCGAGCGATAATGCATCCATCGTTGTTGGATAAGACAGCAACAGGTTTATCTTTTAGGGATGGGTCGAATACGCGCTCACACGAAACAAAAAAATTATTACAATCGACAAGCGCAATCGATTTATCGCGCTTTGTGGATGACATACGTCACAACACCCCAGGTAAGAAAGTCCATCTCGGGTGTTACCTCGAGTGGTTTGTACGCGTCGTTTTCAGGTAGAAGAAAGAGCGAGTCGTTTTTATAGGTTATTCGCTTAACGGTAAATTCACCGTTGACGATCGCAATGATGATAGAGCCTTCTTTTGGAGGAATAGCTCGGTCGACAATGAGGATATCTCCAGGGGAAATATTAGCATTGATCATCGATTCTCCCTCAACTTTCACAAAAAAAGTTGCGGCTTCATGTTCAATGAGAAGCTCATTCAAATCAAGTTTACGTTCCATATGGTCCTCTGCAGGAGAGGGAAATCCAGCGCTCACACGTGCGGTGAAGAGAGGAAGCGCCTTTTCAGAAGAAGTGTCGGGGGTAAAAAACGACAATTTCATGGGGAATCTAACCTTTTCATTAATCATTGAGTACTCTACCATTTTGTGAAAAAGGTTAAAAGATGAAAAGAGAACAGTGGAAAAGCCGATTTGGATTTGTATGGGCCGCAGTGGGGTCAGCGATCGGTCTCGGTAGTATTTGGCGTTTTCCCTATGTTGTGGGTGAAAATGGTGGTGCGACATTCATCTTTCTTTACCTTATCTGCCTCGTCATTGTTGGCTTTCCAGTTCTGATTTCGGAGATCACTATTGGTCGATCGACATCGCTGAGTCCTTATGGAGCGTTTCGCTTACTTTCCCAATCAAAAGTATGGGGTGTGCTCGGAAAATTGACCATTATCACTGGTTTTTTGGTGAGTACGTTCTATGGAGTTATCGCGGGACTCACAATGGGCTATCTCATTGAAGCAATATTCGGAAACCTCCTCTCTCTGACAACGAGTGCAGATGCTGAAGCTCATTTTGTAGCCACGAGTAGTTCTACCCTGTTCATGATCAGCTCACTTGCTGCTTTTATGTGCCTCTGTTTTGGTGTCCTCTATTGGGGAGTTCAAAAGGGGATTGAAGCAGGTAACAAAGTGATGATGCCGCTTCTTTTGATTGTACTTTTTGTCCTCGCAGTCAAAGGGCTATTTATGCCTGGTGGCGATAAGGCAATTTCATTTCTTTTAACCCCTGATTTCTCGAAGGTGACTCCGGCTGCTATTATTATGGCTCTTGGGCAGGCCTTTTTCTCGTTGAGTTTGGGGCAAGGGACGATGGTTACCTATGGGAGCTACCTAAGGAATGATGAGAATATCACCACAACAGCTGTGCCGATTACGCTCTTTGGAGTGCTCGTCTCATTGCTCGCTGGTGTTGCTATTTTTACCATTGTTTTCTCATATGGTCTTCAACCCTCAAGTGGCCAAAGTTTGATGTTTGAGACATTGCCGGTTGTATTCAGCGATATGCCTGGAGGGTATCCGCTTTCAATAGCCTTTTTTGTCCTTCTTTTCCTCGCAGGGCTTACGTCTCAAATCAGTGCTCTTGAGCCGACGATCTCGTATTTAAGCGATCAGTGGAAAATGAAGCGAGGCCAAGCGGTGTTCGTAACGTGTCTTTGCTCTTTTTTAATTGCTATTCCTTGTGCGCTCTCTCTTGGCGCCTGGAAGGCAGATACATTTTTAGGGGCAAATGTTTTTGAGTTCCTCGAGTATTTGTGTATCAACATTCTCGTTCCTTTCGGCGGGTTCATGGCGGTACTTCTTGTAGGTTGGAAATGGGGCATTGGAAAAGCATTGCAAGAGATCAAAAAAGGTGCGTCAGGTACTTTTGGGAGATATCCTCTTCTTGAACAATATTTGAGAGTGAGCATCTGTTTTTTAGCACCGATAATTATCGTTCTTGTTTTTCTCGACGCAATCGGTATTTTTCGATACTAAATAACTCCACATCAGTTTTTTGAAGAGTCTTGAGCTTAATGTTATGAGCTGCTATCTGTTGACTAGAGGGAGGGGAGTATGTCCTTTGTCGACGTTGTATACGGGCTCGACTATTTTTCGCTGTATTATTTTTTATTTATTAATACGTTTTATGCTGTATTAATCTTGTCTTCTTTCGTTTCACTTGCACGACGTATGAAAGAGGTGAGTTTAGAGAAATATAGCCGTCTGATGCAGAGGGAATCGCTTCCTGCAATCTCGATTATTATTCCCTGCTACAATGAATCGATGGTCATTATTGATAGTATCTATTCACACATCAAGCTGACCTACCCATTAAAGCAAATAATCATTGTTAACGATGGCTCAACTGATTCAACCATTGAAAAAATCACACAGGAATTCGACCTTGTAGAAATTCCAAAATTATTTCCCGGGACCTTATCAACTGCGGAAGTGAAGGCGGTGTACCAGTCGCAGAAGTGGCCCGATTTGTTTGTCCTTGATAAGGTAAGAGGTGGGAAAGGTGATGCGCTGAATGCTGGGCTGAATGCAAGTATTACCCCGCTTTATCTTGCCGCTGATGCAGATACGCTTATTCAAAAAGATGCGTTGCTACGGATGATACGCCCATTTCTTCAAAATGAATCAATAGTTGCTCAAGGAGCTACTATTCGACTGGTGAATGGATCTTCCTTCCAGTATGGTGCGCTTTCTTCATTTGACGTTCCAAATACTGTTGTTGAGAGTGTTCAAGTTGCAGAGTATCTTCGCTCATTTTTATTTGGGAGGCTTGGATGGAATCAGCTTGGGGGAAATATTATCGTTTCGGGGGCCTTCGGGCTCTTTGATCGTGAGGCTGTTCTGCGGTGTGGTGGATACAGCGCCAATTCTATTGCAGAAGATATCGACTTGACCCTTTCTCTTACCAGTCGGTTACGCCACATGCATAAGAAAAACACAACGCATTTTTTGCCCGATCCCATTGCATGGACTGTGGGTCCGAGAAACTGGAAGACGCTGGGAAGGCAGAGGATCCGTTGGCATATGGCATTAATTGAAACCCTTCTTAAGTTTCGGTATATGATTGGTAATCCTAAGTATGGATTCACAGGTATGATAGCTCTTCCATATCAGCTTTTTGGTGAGCTTATTCATCCTTTTATCGAAGTCCTTTCCTATCTTGCAATTATCTGTGGTGTGTACTTAGGTGTGATTCATACTGGTTTTCTTGTGCTCTTTTTTTCGATTACGTGGGGCATAACTATTTTGCTGACACTAATGGCTATCGCGATGGAATCGCTTACTTTTTCACATATAAAGGGAATGCGGGCATTTTTTGGAGTCATTCGTGCTGCTTTCTTAGAGCACTTTGGGTATCGACAGATGTACTCTTTATGGAAGATACGAGCCTTCTATGAATGGTTTCGAAAACCGCTGCAATGGACTCTTGATAGATAATCTATCGACGAATATTCATTCCAATCACAGCAGAGAAAAAGTCTCCCTGATCTTTTCCGAAAAAGGACATCCACACTCCACCGATGAGGCCTAGTCCTTTTGCAAAATTCCACTCAATAGCTGGAGCAAAACTGAATTGGTAATCTTCTTCTAGGAGTTCAAAAGTAGCTATGTTGCCGTTCGGGTCATACCCTTTAAAGCCCTGAACATTTCCTTTTTGGAGGAGTGTCCCCATGAAGTCTGCTGAAAAAGCGAGGTTCTGAGTGATTGAGTATTCAAAGGAAACAATACCGGTGAACTTTCCTTTGGGATGAACTGTCGCATCTGTTTCATAACCGCCACCATAGGTGTTGAATTTTTGTACTTCAACGCGTTGGCCGAAAGTGTATCCAAGAGAGAGTTGGAAGTTAAAAAAGTGTACCGTTGCTGGGTGGAAAGTTTTCTGGAGGATGAAGATGTAGCTTGTTTCCCATGACCCGCTACCCGATGAATCTGTTCCATTTTTTTCAGGATTTAATCGTTGGTAAAAGCCCCAAGGGAAGCTTTCTGTGATCATAAACCGAAGGTCTGGCTTAGGTGTATTTGGCTTTTGATTGAGAAGCTGGACTCCGAGGCTTGCAAGTACGTCACCACGACGAAATGCGTGTTTCCCCCATTTTTCCTTGTAGTATCCTTGGAAGGTGACTTCTACATCGAGCCAATCAAAGATCCCATAGCCAAGTGTAAGCACAGGGTTAATTGTACGAGTTGGATTGGTACTTCTATTTTGCCAAATATAGCCGTATGTTCCTACACCATCAGATGCGAATACGAAAGGCTTTATTTCGACTTCACCCTTGGTAATGTTATGTCCATTAGGTGAAAGAAGTGTTCCAGTGAACCACGGTTCATATCGTTCAGGGTGAAGCTCCGGTTTTGCTCTCAACGGTCTTGAGATAGCTGGAGGAAGAGAGTGAATAAGGAAGGTGCATGTACAAAAAAGGAAGAGAACGAAACGGATCATTATGGGCTTCTTAGTTTAGTAACCTTAAAGTCCCTTATCTTCGGTAAATACTTTTTTTTTATCAACTTATATTCGGGTGAATCTAAATGGGTTTTTTGAGAGGCAACAAAGAAAAGAGGCGGGAAATTAGTATGCGAGGGAGACAACCCTGCCACAGCATTTCCTCTGAGCAAGCTCGTCGATCATAAAGTCGGCAAGATCAGTAATTGAAACCCGCTTATCTCCAAGAGGACAACCGTTGAAATAGAGGCGGTACTTTCCTGTAGGCGGTTCGAAGGTAAGTGATGGGGGTTGAATGATGGTCCAGTCGATTCCTTTGGAAAGGCAGTGCTTCCCAAGTTTGTTTAGCGACTGGGAATAAAAAAACCGGGTTAGTATTCCCGGTAAATATTTATTTTGAGGTTGGGTCTGGTCATTCATAACGCCGATAAACCGTTTCACCTGCATCGTCTCCATAGCCTTGAGAATATTATCAATCGCTACTGGGTCATTTATAGCGCAGATGACGGCATCTTGGCCAGTCAGGGCTGTGTTCAGGGATTCAGCGTCTTGCATGGAGCCCTTCACAACTTTAAGCGACATTCCTGTGACGCTCAAGCAGGATGGATCCTTTGAGACAATGGTAATATCATGTTTCTGTTCAAGGGCCTTTCTTATGAGCTCGTGACCGATCCCACAAGTTACCCCAAAAATAATAATTCGCATCTGAAACCAGCTGCCAGGTATCAAAGAAGGTGATTATACCTTACAATAGATTTATTGCAATAGGTGAAGTAATTTTTTTAATTTTGGTTGTTTATTTGTAGACTTCTTGAGTTTTATGGAGAGGTAATGTAGGAATACAAAGATATGAAATGGATAATAGTATTGTTTTTACCTTTAGCAGCGTTTTCCTCGCTGCCACAGCGCAGTTATGATCTCTTGGTGAAGACTGGCAAATACTTATACGTAGAAGACCGGTTGTACCCTGTTCAAACTCGACAATGGGTGCATAAAGAGATACACAAACTCGGACTGACTGTTCAGTCGTATGAAAAACAAGATATTTCAAGTGCTCGAGCTCTGATTTTTGATGCATCAGAGCGGTTTATCTCAATGATTAACGGGGAAAAATCAATCCGTCCCTTTCTTGTTACCTATCCATTTGGCGCGTCTGATATCGATCTAGAAATACAGCTGAAAACACCGAGTTATGACCCAGTTCCACCCGGGGAGATTTCACGTGTTTCACTTGATGATGGCGTTGTTCGATACTTTGTCGATCGTGGGTACACCCACGAGCTTGTTCATGAAGAATCCTATAAAAGTGGAAAAGAGTTGTTAAAACCTGCCTCACGGCATTGACTATTTATCGTTTAGACGAGATACTCTCTCCCTTTTCACACTTTTACTAGGAGAAATGGATGAAAGAATATTGGGGTTACCATTTGATTTTGGATTGCCGGGCATGTGATGTTGAGAAAATCAAATCAAAAGAGAATGTAGCAGCATTTGCAAAAGAGATGGTAAAGCGAATCAAAATGAAAGCTTTTGGAGAACCAATTGTAGAGCATTTTGCGACACACGATCCAGCAGCAGCAGGATTTTCACTCGTACAACTTATTGAAACAAGTGCAATTACTGGTCATTTTGTAGATAAAGACGGATCAGCGTATTTAGATATCTTCTCATGCATGACGTTTGATTTAGACGAAGCGAAAAAAGTGGTGGATGAGTTTTTCAGCCCTGATTCGATGAAGGTTACGTATCTAACAAGACAAGCGTAACTTTTCAAAAAAGACGAGTTAACAAAAAATGCGACACTATCTGTCGCATTTTTTTTTGTCTTGAAATAGCACGGTTTACGCTGTGGCAACCTGTGCTTCTTGCATTGAGAACTCTTTATGCAAGAATCGAACAGCAAACATCCAGCTTGCAACCGTAAAGATAATAAATGGTATGAGGAACGGTGTGATAGAAAGAACCGAGCCGGTCCCTACAATCTCAATTAGTGCAAGCTGAAGCCAGCTTGACCCCGACTTTCCGAGTCTTGATCCTACCACATCAATAGCCGCTTTCCCTTTCGTCTTGGCTTCTTGGTCAAGGGGGATGAAGACCATTTCTTTGGTAGAGTCGAAGAATGAGTATTTCACGGTTTTGGCAAGGATGAACTGGAATGCACCGAAGAAGACAATTACCGTGAGAGGTGTTACCCCAAATGTCGTACAAATTGGAGTAAGGACCTGAGGATAGAGGTTCATCAGGAAGAAGAGGAGCCCTGTAATTCCGATAAGAATTGGTGATATTTGCGCGCTAAAGAGCCATCCAAAGACTCTCAAGAAGTTTCCTCCAAGGAATATCACCGTGATGAGCCCCACAAACCCGAGAATAGAGGTCACAGAACTGATGAAGCTGTGGTATTCAGCTCGTGATGACGAGTAGAGGTTAAGGTTCGCTTTCCAGGTCACTTCAACAAGGTTAATGGCCAACGCGCACCCGATGACGAGTACAGCAATACTTAGGAGGTATTTGGAGCTTCCAATGTATTTGATACTCTGGAAAAGGGAGAGTTTGGTCTTTGTCTTGAGGCCTCGATTAACTTGCTCTTGATCTACAAGTTTTGGGTCATTTACCACATGTTTGTTCATCCACCAAAAGAGCGTTATTATACATGCTCCAAAGGTGAGGATAATGATCGTCTCAATCTGTAAGGTAAAGAGGAATCCAACATCAGCATAGTGTTTGCAAAGATAGTAAACGATAGGCCCAGGGAGCATTGAACCGATGTCACCAGCAGCAATGAAGAGGGTGTATGTGCGTTTTGCTTCACTCACTCTATTGATCTGGTTAGCAAAGCCCCAATAAAGGACGAAGATCACAATCGTGGACCAGAGTTCAGCAGTGATGTAGAAGAGAGAATGAGCCCAGTTTCTGTATATGGCTATCCAGTGCGCGTGTTTTTGTCCGAATGTTTTTAGCATCCAGTCAGCTGATTCATGCGGGCTAATTGAATCGATATTCGGGTAGAGTACAAAAGCATAGAGCGCTACAAAGCTTAAGAACAGTGTAACAGAGGTGTAGAAAATGGTTGTGCTTTTAAATTTATTTGATAGCTTTGAGTAGAGCATGGCCGCAATAATCGAAATAGGGAGGATAATCCATCCCTTAAGAACTGCAATAACCTCAGCTCCCGAGTGCTTGTCTGTAACGACTACGGTATCTTTTAATCCATAGAGAAAAGTGTAGTTAACAGAGATAAAAAACTTGAGGAAGAGTAGTGGAATAATCTTCTTGAGTTCATAGCCGTGTACTGGCCACAGTCTCCGTCTCCATTTGCTGAATGAATCTACTGTTGTCGTCATACCTCTTCCCGTTTGTATCTAAACTTTTGTTAGAATCCTGTCTTATTTTTCACGCACATAAAAAAAAGGGCCAACCAATGTTAGCCCCTTTCGGAAATATCACTCCATCCTCGTGGAAATTGAAGTCGCAAGTCATGCCGAAGCCTCGTTGGATGCTTAACAACGACTTCATTTGCGAAAATTTCTTTCCAAGTGATGTCAAATTCGTAAAAAAACTTTTCGTGGTTAATCATACTTAAACTCTTAGCAAAAAGTCCCACTCCTACACAGTATAGATAGTAAAATGGTTTACATACAAGGGAAATGGCATCTTGCAGTAGAGTTGGTAGCTTTTTAAAAACATTGTTATAGACAAACTCCATTGGAGAGCGTACAAAATTAGGCATGTAGTAGTACATGTAATGTCCGGCAGGTAGTGTTGCCTCCACTCTGATATCGAGTTCTTTTGCTAAAACGTCACAAACGTACGCAGTACAGTTTCTTTTTAAGACCGAAAATGGATGGTCCGGCTCACGCTTGTCCTTCATAAATCGTTCTTTAAGTCTATTAAACTGTGTTTCTGAGATAATCAGACGCGTTCTCGTGATGTTAAATTGACTTCGTGGCATGAAACTGTATTCGTCAGGGGAGTGGATTTCACCATCTTTTATTCCAGTAACGCATCCTTTTTGAAGATCGGTGAGGTCTCTGAAGTTAGCGTATTTTCCAAAGCTGAACTCATGTGTAGGGTTGTACATTGCGAGGTAGGAGTGTTGTTGGCTACATCCTCCAATACCTGCCCCCTGTGATTTCGAGGTTGCAGTAATGACGTCGATACAAAATTCTGCATCACCTGGAATTCGTTGTCGTTCTTTAACTGGAAGTAGATGACTAGTACGCAGTATATTGTATCTATGGAACCCTTGGTAATTGAAGGCGTATGAAGGGAGTAGTTCGGACTCCTCATTTACCTCAAATACAGTATGACCCCCAGATGTTTTAAAAGCATATCCACCACCCTCGAGCGCTTCTTTACTGAGCTGGTCCCATGCGATTTCGTGTGATACTCCGTCGATAACGTATGGAATGAGTGGAACACCTTCTCTCGTCGCGTTAAGTTGTAGACGGACTTGAAAACAACCGTGGTGTAGGTGGTTTTTATCAATAAATTTCTTAAATTCTGAGTTCTGATAAAAACTATGGGAAATTTTAGCGCCGAGCTTTAAAATTTGCGCTTTCTCAATGAGCTGGGCTCTTTGTTCAGGCGTAAGTTCTTTTTTGTGTTTTTTAGTAAGGTGCATTGCATATGCATAAATCCGAAAAACATCTCGCTCGGTGTTCGCAAACTCGTGGATATTCATCCCTCGTATGTCTTTTTCTCGAAGGGATTGGATTGCAAGGTCTAAAGCATTATTAGCGTTGACGCAACGTTGAAATACAGTTGTGAAAGGGGATGGTATAACTATTTGAGAATGAGGAGCTTGTCCTAAATGAAAGTGGGGATTTGCATGGGCTCTATCGAGAGCTTCTGATATACCTCTTTCTACTAGGATTCCTGCCATTTATCTACCATGAGTTGCTTATCACTGGTAAATCATAGGCAGAGTCGGAATAAAAGTGAATCGAAAAGGGTAAAAAAAAGGTGGTAAATTTTTTAATATGCGATTGTTTCGCTATAGAGGATTTCTTCGAGCGCTTCGCAACAAGCTGGCCATTTTTTTCGCAAGTTTGCAAGGTTTAGAAGGACTTCAGTACTATTTTCATGCAACCAGTCTAGGTAATAGTCCATTCGGTCTTTCCAGATGCCCAAATCGCTAATCGCATGATTTTTTGCATCTTCTTTGAGGCATTCATTTTCTGCATCATAAAGCGTAGCGAGCAAAAAAAATGATTCAACACGTTGTTCAATTGAGCGCATACTGTGCCTTAAAGTGTAAAAATCTTTTTTTACATTAGTGGGTATTTTTTTAGAAGGTAAAGCTGAATTCAAAGTTGAAGACCGTTTGAGACCTCCAGGTATTTGCAAGCTCAATTCTGCGGTATAGACCCTCTATAAAACCGGTTGTGTTCTCAGTCCAGTTAATAGCAAAACCAGCTCCAAGACGGTTTTGGAAAAACCCTCTACGTTGTCTGAAAAAAACTTCGTCGTAAATATAAAAGGGCATCTTTGGTGTGATCATACAGATTGGAGTCATCAGTGTTGTACGGTTTCGATAGAGCCAAAAATCACGGATAATTTTTTTAGGAAAGGACTCTCTTTGAATCCAGTTTCTATTAGAAAGTTTCCAGTCTTTCATTGTTCTGAAAAAAGTGAGTGTTCCAATTCCAGAGTAGGCTTGAAACCAATTTCTCGTTCGCGCATTCTCAAGGCGGCTGGTATTTCTGTAGGCGGCGCCGAACTGAAGAAGAGGAATTGGTTTGTAGTTGATGAAAATTTGCGTAATTTGAGTATATAATTTGCTTGCATCGTTACCCCAACGCAGTTCTTCCGTGCAGCTGGCATTCCATTGATCATTGAATTTTCCGTAGACACCGGAGCGAAGCCATACTTGTTTGTCATGATCTTGATCAATGACTGCAAACAGACTACTAGTAAGCGTACACAAGAGAAAGAATAAGATTCGCAAATCCACTTTGGTTATATCCTAAAAATTGCCATTCGATTCCTCCAATGAGGCCGAGGTTTTGTGAGAAGTTATATTCAATTTCTGGAACAAATTGAAAACGCATTTTTTCATCGAACTCAAAAGGAATTCCAAAATCTGTTCCAACAAAGCGGTCCCGAGCAAGGTATCCGAAGTATGTCTCAAAAGCAAGTACCCACTTTTGTGTAAGACTAAATTCTCCTGAAAAATACGTAAGGAATTTGGCGCCTGGATTGACTGTCCCGAAGGTTTCCGGAATCCCTCCATAGACACTTTCTCCTCTTACATCAACGTCGGTATATCCGGTAATACCGAAGTTAGCGAGGAGTCTAAACGGATGCTCAGCCCACTGGGTAAAGGTTTTGCTAAATGCAAGGATCATTCCAACTTGAACGGCACCAGTTCCGCTAAAGTCAGTGGCTAGTCTATCTGTAACACCTCTGTCAAATTTTCCAGTGGGGAAGGTGAAATCAAATGCAATCCTAAAATTTGGAACCCACGTTCCAGGGAGTTCTCGAAGAATTTGTAGTCCAAATGAAGTAAAGAGGTCGGCAAAAAGAGTCTCTCTTTGACCATTTTGAATACTTGTGATCATCGTCGGTATAATCGTGAAGTCTAATCGATTGGTGAGCCCCCACTGAACGAGGAGCTGCTCAGAAAGGATGACCTGTTTATGTCTCAGCGGTATCAGCTTCCACTGATTATTAAAGTCACCATATCTATATAAGGCATTAAAGTATGGCTGAATGAAAAGCTGCCCCGGTGAAGCGTTACCTGCTGAGGTTGCGAGGAGTGTTCCAGTATACCATGGTTTGTAGGCTGCTTGATTAGGTTGACGTTCTTCGTCAGCAAAGGAGTAGCAGCATGTTCCAAGAAAGATAACCGCAGAAAGAAAGGTACTATTTTTCACTTGGCTTTGACCTGATAATTCGGAAAATAAACCACATGTTTACGGCAATAATTACAGACATAAACACATAAAAATAGGGGGCAGATGAACCGAGTCCACCACTAAATGCACAGGCGATGTTTGTCATTAAATGCTTCATAGACTCAAATGTAGGGATAATGATAGATAAAGATCAAGGGATGTTGAAACTTTTTTTGGTGCAGAGTGGCAAAACAAAAAATTACGCAAGCAGTTCATTTCAAAGCGATCTTAGGGTACGTAGGTATCTTAATTCATGTCCCCGGTGCAATGGCTCTTGCATCCATTGTTATAGCGCTCGTTTTTGAAGAGTTTTTCGCCATCATACCCTTTCTTTGTTGCGCATTTTTTTCGTTTAGTCTCGGACAAATTTTGTATCGTATTTTTTTTGAACCAAGAGCCTGTCACTTATGGGATGCGATGATTATCGCTGCGCTTGCATGGATCGTTATACCCTTCATGGGTGCCCTTCCCTATTATTGGATTGCCGAGCGCGCTGTTTTGCTTGGGGATTTTGCAACCTCGGTTTCTGAAATGGCAACCTTTCCGAATACGATGTTTGAGTCGTTTTCTGCGTTTACTTCAACGGGCCTCAGTGTTGTGGATCAGCCAGAGGTATTTCCTAAATCTTTCCAGTGGTGGCGTTCTTTTAGCTGCTGGATAGGAGGAACTGGGCTCATTGTATTTGTACTGTCGATCACTCAACCGGGAAGAGGTGAGTACCGTCTCTATTATTCAGAAGCTCGTAATGAGACTGTAGGGGAAGATGTTGGAGCTACGACGCGGATAATTGCGATATTGTACGCCATCTACACCATACTCGGAATTTTTGCGTACTATATTGCTGGAATGCCCTTATGGGAGGCTATCAACCATTCAATGACCTCTCTTTCTACAGGGGGATTTACAATTATTAGCTCAAGCTTTTCAACATACAATGATGGGATAAAGCTGATAGGTATTATTCTGATGCTCATCGGTGCAACGAGTTTTGCGCTCCACTATCGAATTATCAAAGAACGAAGAATCTCACTCCTTTTCACAAACCTCCAGCAGGCAGTATATCTGATCATACTTGTAGTGGGCGGTGGCGTATCCTACCTTTTGATGCATTATAGTGAACAATCGATTGGTGGGCTCAATGTATTGTTTAATTTCGTTTCTGCTTCATCAACATGTGGCTTTTCTGCATCGACTGTTGCCTTATACCTCCCTAATCTTAAGCTGATGTTGATTTTAGCAATGCTCCTTGGAGGGTGTGCCGGGTCGACAGCAGGAGGGATCAAGGTTCAACGCTTCCACGATCTCCTTGAAGGAGTGTATGTCAGAATGCAATCTATGACAGAGGAAAGGGAGCGGTATATAAAAGCAGTGAATTCTAAGCGCCCCACAAAGGCAGAGCGGTTTGGATTGCCGATGGGTCCAGCAGCGGAAAAGCTGTATGCTGCCGGCATCCTTTTGACAATGTGGATGGTGGGTCTATTCCTCGGCTGGTTTTTGATGCTTTTTGCTGTACCTCCATCACAGGCTCTCGATGTCTTTTTTGAGGTTTTTAGCGCAACAAGCAATGCGGGATTAGGTACTGGGATAATGGGCAGTCAGTTCTCAGATACAGGAAAATTTGTGTATATTGTCCTCATGTGGATCGGTCGGTTAGAAATTTTACCAGCATTAATTCTCATTTGGAGTATACTTTTCCCATTCGGAAGAAAGCGGGAAAGACGAAAGAATGCCGCCGCAAGGTAATTATTTTATTCGTGAAATTGCACTCAAAAATCGAGCTATGCTCGAAGTTGATGAGGCGCTCAATCTCTATTATCTCCTTATGGAGAGCTGTGTATTTGACGGAGATGTCGTTGAACTTGGATGCTACCGGGGGTTAACCGGTGTTATTCTCCAAAAAACGCTTGAGCAGTATGCTCCAGAAAAACAACTCTATTTATTTGATTCGTTTGAAGGGCTTCCTGAAAAACAAGAACCTGACCGCCTTTTGGAGCAATCATCGAAACATATCGTGAGTGATAATAGACGGATTGGAAAAGGGTGGTTTTCAACCTCGTATGAGTCAGTTATTGAATCGTTTGCCTTGTTTGACACCCCTCTTCCACACATCGTAAAAGGGTGGTTTTCGGAAACACTTCCTTCGAACCTCCCGGAAAAAATTTGCTTTGCTCACCTGGATGGTGATTTTTACTCCTCAATTTTTGATTCTTTAGAGGGCATATATGATCGACTATCCCCAGGGGGGATCGTTGTCATCGATGATTATTGCGATAATAAATTTCACGAAAGACCGAACGCTTATCCTGGCGTAAAAAAAGCATGTGATGCATTTTTGAAGGATAAACCTGAAACTGTACAATTGATAGCGTCAAGAAATGGATACCAAGGATTTTTCGTCAAAGAGACACCTAGCTGAGATAACTGAATCAGTAGGCCTTTTGTCACAACCGCCCACATCACACCTCCCACTGCCAAAAAAATGGCTACCACGTTCCCTCTCGTTTGGGCTTCGAGTTTTTCTTTTACCATTCGTACTGCTAGACCAAGGGGCTAAGAAAATAGCTCGAGTATTTATTCGCCCACCATTCAAAAAAACAGGCGAGTGCAAAAAGCGAGGGAATTGCTGCTATTATATCACCATGCGCAAACGAAGAGGAATAGCAGATAAGCTTCAGCGGTTTTGGATGATGCAAGTACATTCATTTTTCCTACGGGAAAAAGAGACATTCTCTGAAGGAGGAAACGAGTACTATCTTTTGGGGTGCTCTAATCTTCAGAAGGATGGAAAATGTAGCCAGTATAAACTGCGTCCTTCGATTTGCCGTGAATGGCCAATTATAGAAATCTTTGGTTACCCTAAGCTCTTGAAGGGATGTGGATATTGGTTTGTTGCAAAACGGAAAGAACACCAACATATTGTTCAGGAGTACTCCGATTCGTTTGGAAAAGGAAATGGCCAAGGAAAAAGCTCAGGGCTCCCCATTCTTAATGATCCCGTCTTCTACGTGAACGATCCTGTCCCCAAAAGAGAAGATTCGTGAGTCGTGCGTTACGACGATGAGTGCTCTGTTCTCTTTAAGGACATAATTTCTCAGTACTTCCATGACATGAGTGCCTGTTTCTGCATCAAGTGCGCTTGTCGGTTCATCACAAACAATAATTGAAGGGTCGTGAATACAAGCGCGAGCAATCGCAACTCGTTGCTGTTGTCCACCTGATAATTCGGTAGGGAAGGCGTTAATTTTGTCTGCCATTCCAAATTCTTCGAGGAAAAACCGCGCTTTTTCGAGGGCTTCTTTTCGGGGTGTTCCGTTGAGAACAAGTGGAATGGAGACATTTTCAATTGCAGTCAACATTGGAATCAAATTGTATGCTTGGAAGACAAAACCAATATTTTTACCCCGAAATTTCCCTTTTTTATCGTTATGCATTGCGTGGATATCTTCACCGAGTAGGACGCATTCACCTTCATCATGATTCAGGATTCCAGCTATGATTGAAATGAGTGTTGTTTTACCTGAACCGGAAGGGCCAACGATGAGGAGTAATTCTCCCTCATTGACTTCCAAGTCAACGCCTCTCAGCGCTTTTACAGCAGCAGATCCTTCACCAAATGTTTTTGTGACATTTTTACAAACAACTGCTGGCATATTTAACTCCTAAAAACAATGGCTGGATCAAGTTTAAACACTTTCCATAGGCTTATAACTGCAGCGAACATGCAAATAAAGAACATAGTTGTCCCGCTGAGCGCAAAGAGCTGCCATGGAAGGAGGAATGAGAGTTCTGTATTGAGTGAGTAGAATCCAAAAAGTGAGGCGGCTCCTATACCGATTCCCCATCCAATGCCCCCAACGATCGCCGCTTGTAAGAGCGTCATTTTTGTAAGAAGGGTGTTTGTCACTCCCATCGCTTTAAAGGTGCCAAGGTATCGGAGATTATCGAGAGTAAAGTTATAGAAAGTTTGCCCAGCAATCACAGTACCGATAATGAATCCCAGTAAAACGGCAACCCCGAAATTTAATGGGATCCCAGTCTTTTTCATGTAGTAATCTATTGTCAGTTTGATGAATTCCTGTTGGGTGTATGCAGCAAGGCCAGTCGTTGACTCAATACGTTGACAGACCTCTTTTGGATCAAGACCATCTTCTGTGTGTGCTAAAACAAATGAAAGCACCTTTCTCTCTTGAGGTGCATAGGTAATTGCGCGATTAAAGGTAGTGTATATAACAGGTTGGGTTTGAAATGTTCTTGTCACACGGCACTTTCCAACAACAATTGCACGATGGTCGTTGAGTTCAAGTTCATCACCAACAGCTAATGGAACATCATCCGTAGAGAGCTGTTTAGCCGCTCCAACCTCATTCACGATAACCGCATCCGGTTGTCGAAGGTCTGTAATACTCCCTTCGAGCATCCTTGGAGGTCCTCCAATGAGCGTGGCATCATCGATACCTAGAAATACGCACGATTGATAGTTCCCATTTTTTAGTTTTGCTTTGATGACACCTTTATAAAAGGGCACGGCCCATTTGACCCCATCAACGCTTCGTACGCGGTAGACTTGTGTTGTCTTAAGAGGTTTAGCATCGTTAATCTCTTGAAGGTTTTTGTCGACGACCCAAATATTTGGCTGTCTGGTATCGGTAATTAATCCATAGGTGCGGGACATAAGGCCAACAAAAATGGAGGCCTGTTGCACTATGATAAATGAGGCAAAGGAAAGACCAATTACAATCCCGATGTATTTAGCCCTGTCTCCCATCAACATTTTTATGGCATAGTAGAGCATTCCCACTCACCTCCGAGTGCCTTATAGAGAGAAACCAAATTGGTAAGTTTTTCCTGTAGGGTTTGGAAGAGGGTATCTTCTTCTTGCAATGCCTCAACTCGTTTGTTGATCACCTCTATGTAGTCAATATAGCCTGCATCGTATTGAGCATACATAAGTGAGAGCTCCATATTGGTCTCTCTAGTTGCTGCTGCTTGAAAGCTAGATGAGTCTTCTGCGGTTTGGAAGCCAGTGAGTGCTGATTCGACATCTTTAAGTGCGGAATAGACCGTTTTTTCGTAGAGATCAAGGGCTTCTTTCTGTTCATGAGATTTCACTTCGATATTTGCTCGAACACGACCAAACGTCAGGATTGGCCACCGAACACTTGGGCCAATATCCCACGCTCTTGCTTGGCGATTAAAAAGAGTGCCTGTTTCGCTTGATTCCTGTCGAAAACTTCCCGTGAGAGATACTCGAGGAAAAAGGTCAGCGACGGCCTCTCCAATACGGGCTGTTGCTGCAGCGAGTTGTCTTTCCGCTTTGCGAATGTCAGGCCTTCGTTTGAGAAGCTCTGCAGGAAGAAGTTGAGGTATAGGATCGCTTACTCGAGGTAACGGTGTAACCGAGGAGAGTAAATAAACCATTTGATCCGGTCGTTTCCCGACAAGAACCGCGAGAGCATAGAGCGTTTGGTTCACAGCTCTAATATGTGTAGGAAGAGCAGAACGAAGGGATGCGAGCTCAGCAAGGGATGCTTTTACATCAATGAGATCGATGTATCCCGATGCGTATTGAGCCTCTTTAAGTGCAGCCTGTTCTTTAATGAGTGCAATACGTTTCTGAAAATTGGAGACTCGATGCTGCTCAGCTCGAAGCTCAAAGTAGTTTCGAGCAATTTCAGACGTAACGGTTATATAGGTATCCCGCAGGTCCTCTTGAGCGACGCCGATTTCCGCTTTAGCAGCCTGAACACCACTTTTAACTTTGCCAAAAAAATCGAGTTCCCACGAAGCATCAAAGCCAAGTTGATAAAAATCTTGAAGTGGTGGGCCTAAGAAGGGGGAGTCAAAGAGTTCTTGAGAAAACCGCTCTCTTGTCCATCTGCCGATTGCATCAACCGTTGGGAAAAAATCACCTCTATTTTGAACGTAAAATGCCCGAGCCTTATACAGCCGTTCTAGAGATACCCGCATATCAAAGTTGTCGGAAGTACCATCTTGGATCAATTGTGATAGTGTGTCATCCCCAAATTGTTTCCACCATTCTTGCAGTGCAGCTGTTTGTTTTTCGTTTTCTTGGTTAATGAATTTACACGGAGTTTCTAAAACAGGAGGGGTATACTTTGGCCCAACTGAACATGAGACGAGAAAAAGCAATGTAAGGAGTGCAGCTTTATTCATTTTAACGGTTTCGCCTCGATATATACATCCATAATAAGCCCGACATACACTGGGTATTGACGAGGGTCAAACTTATAAAGTGCCTGTAATACACGAGTATCTACTCGTTCAAATGAATCACCTGTGTACGCTTTTTTGGGAATTACGAGTGGTTCGAATCTGACATAGGTAAGTGGGATTGCTATCTTACTATTACCTCGAACGAAAGCAGTTGCATTTGTTTTTGGCTCAAAACGCCATGCTTCATCCTGGTCGATATCTACTCGAATATACATCGGGTTTGTTGTTCCAAAGATTGCAAGGGGAGTAGACTGGGTAAGCTCGCTCGTCAGTTCCCCTACGCGAGCATTCATTTGAAGAACAACTCCATCGACTGGAGCACGAATAACAGATCTACGTATTTCATTTTGGACTTGCTCAACCGAAGCTTCAGCCTGTGCAACAGCAGCTTTTTGTATTTCTAGGTCTCGAATCCACGCGCCTGAGGTCAAAAGCTCTAGATTTCCTTTTGCTTCTTCATATTTTGCTTGGGCAGCTGCCAAAGTATGTCGTCTAATCAAGCGTGTGTTTTCTGAAACAGCTCTTTTGTCTGAAATAGCTGATATTATCCGGTATTGATCGAGTTGGTTTTCATACTCAGCTTTCGCCGCTTCCATCGAAGCAATTGCTGGTGGAACTTCTTCTTTTCTCGGCTCATGGATCATTTTAGAGTATTCGTTAATGGCAACTTGTAGCGCATACTCTTTTTCTTCTTTTTGTTTTTGTAATTGTGTTGTGTTGAGCTCAAAGAGTGGAGCGCCTGCGTCAACTTTTGCTCCCGCAGTAACGAAGACTTTTGAAACAATTTCAGGAAAGGGGGCTCCGATTGCAATATTTTCAGAACTTGCTTCGATAACACCGGCTCCGGCGATAAAGTGAGTATATGGTGGAGTTGGAGGGGGAAATTCAATCGGAGGAAGTGGAGGCTTCTCCCTTCCTATTACAACCATCACTAAAGCAAACAGAACACCTAATCCTGCAAGAATTGGCAGAATTACTTTTCTGAACATTGTTTTTCTTTCCTCTTTGCACCCTCAAACCCTATATAAACTTAATTAATATTAATGACTACTTGTAATTTTTTAATAAAATACATGTCGTCAGAAAGTGCCTCGAGAGTGTTAACAGAAACAATATTGCCAGAATTAATTAACTGTTTAATCGATAGTTGTTTTTTCGTTTTTGATTTGACCGGAGTCACAATGTTTATCTGTTCGTTTTCGATAACATTATCATCAAAAAAAAGAGAGATATGCTCATCAGATACTGGCATTATCTTTGCATGAGCAGAAGATTCTTTATGCGTATTCCAAAATATGAAGTCATCTTGAACAGCAATAAACTTTTCTTGGAGAGCCTTTTGTAAAAGTTCTTCGTGTTCAACTTGTTCTCCATCGAAATAGAAAGCGCCGCTACGCGATTTAAACTGAGGAATGTCTTTAAGCGCTAATTCTTCGAGTACGGCGTGGAGATCAGATCCAAACGTTCTGAAGATAATGGTATAGTCAACTTCATTTTCTTCTAAAAACGAGATGAGAGAAAAATAAGAGGGAAAAATTGAACTTTGAAGGGCGGATACTTTAGCGACTAGGTCATCGTACTTTGTAAACAGTGAAGGAGAAATTGGATAGTTATGTTCCTTCGCGAGCGCTAAAAATGAGTGAATGGTAGCTCTTCTTTTGCTTCTCAAGGCTTTGTCAGATCGGTTGCCTGGAAGAAGGTGGTTGTACACGTAGGAGTAAAAATCTATGGGATCTTCGATTGTTGTATCCCAACATGCTTTTGTTTCTTTAGCCAGGCAAAGGTTTACAAAGTCCTCTGCGGTATATTGTTGCGTGCTATCATGGGCAATGATGGTTCGATTTATATCCATGTGAATTATCACTTTTCCGAAAAGCTGTGTGGATACGAGAAGGAAAAGAGCGAACAACTGTCGCATATTGAACCTTTGCCATTTTATGATAAATAATCGTATACTCTAGCTATGTTTCGAAAAATTTGCTATTGCATTTTCCTCCTTTCGACGCTTGTTGCATCTGCTGATCAAGTGATATGCATTCATGGATTTATGCGTACAAAGCGAATGATGAAGGTGATGTGTTCACGTCTGAACGAGCATGGATATTCATCTATTTCGTACGGGTACAACTCGAGAGCAAAGACGATAGAAGAACATGGCCGTGAGTTTGCTACGTTTTTGAATGAGCGTGCGCAGCAATTTCCAAATGAACCAATTCATTTTGTTACCCACTCGATGGGTGGATTGGTTTTGCGCGCAGCGATGAATGATCCTGCATTCCCTATAGAGGGATTTTCGGGGTGTTCAGTTTTGATCGCGCCGCCTAATAAAGGTTCGCGATTTGCCAGGACCCTTCATCGTTTTCCTCCTGCTCGACTTGTACTTGGTGACAAGGCAGGAAAACAGCTTCAACTTTTCACAGAGGAACATATCATTGCCCTCGGATCGTTTCCAACTGAGTACCCAGTTTTGGTCGTTGCCGGTACGAAGGGCTGGAACCCCTTTCTCTATGGACCGCATGACGGGAAGGTACTGGTTGAAGAAACGTGGCTAGAAACACCTCATGATAAAATGCAGGTAAAAGCGAGACATCCATTTATCTGTTCCCACCCAAAAGTGGTGGAAAAAACTATTGAATACATTAACAAATTTCGGAGTGACATGAGTTACCAAACTACCTATTTGAAAGACTACCGGAAACCAGACTACACAATCACAGACGTAGCATTAATTTTTGAGCTTGATGCAACGAAAACTCGCGTTACGAATACGATAAAAGTTGCTAGACAGCTTGAAGGGGCAAATAACCTCGTTTTACATGGCGAGGATATCGAACTTGAATCCGTTCACATAAATGGAGAAAAGGCATCATACGATCTCGATACGGAAAAGCTGACTATCCATAACGTACCGGAAGCGTGTGAAATCACTATTGTGAACTTTACAAACCCGAAGGCCAATTCTCGACTTGAGGGACTCTACATGTCTAGTGGGATGTTTTGTACTCAAAACGAGCCGAACGGATTTAGAAGGATTACTTATTACCTCGATCGTCCAGATGTCATGGCAAAATTTACAACGAAGATTATCGCTGATAAAGGGAATTTTCCAATCTTACTTTCAAATGGTAATTGCATCGACAGCGGTGACCTTGATAGTGGAAAACATTTTGCAACATGGGAAGATCCATTTCCGAAGCCAAGCTACCTTTTTGCACTTGTTGGCGGAGACTTAGAGCATATTGAGGACAGCTTTACAACGGCTTCTGGTCGAAATGTTGCGCTCCGAATATATTCTGAGGAAAAATATTTAGGAAGGCTCTCACACGCAATGGAGTCACTAAAAAAATCGATGAAATGGGATGAAGAGCGATTTGGATTGGAATATGACCTCGATATTTTCATGATTGTTGCCGTTGATTCGTTCAATGCAGGTGCAATGGAAAACAAAGGGCTTAATATTTTCAATACCTCGTGTGTGCTTGCAGATCCAAAAACAGAGACAGATGATAATTTCCTGCGTGTTGAAGGTGTTGTGGCGCATGAATATTTTCACAATTGGACAGGGGATAGAGTAACGTGTAGAGACTGGTTTCAGCTCACACTTAAAGAGGGTCTTACCGTTTTCCGAGACCAAGAGTTTTCCTCTGATATGAACTCTAGAGGAGTGAAGCGAATCGAAGACGTTATCGAGATGAGGAATCGACAGTTTCCTGAAGATGCAGGCCCAACAAGTCACCCTATCAAGCCAGATTCGTACATCGAAATTAACAATTTTTATACAGCAACTGTTTATGAAAAGGGAGCTGAAGTCATCCGGATGATTCACACCTTAATTGGTGAAGAGCTCTTCCGCAAAGGTATCGATACCTATTTTTCGTTATATGATGGTCAGGCTGTGACTACAGAAGATTTTGTGCATGCGATGGAGGTGGCTTCAGGAAAAGACCTTACGCAATTCAGGAGATGGTATCATCAAAACCATACACCGGTTATCGACATAAAAACCCAGTATGATGAACCAACTGGCACTGCCTACCTCACAATACGTCAATTGAAGCTGCACGATCGTGAGCAAGAGCCGTATCATATGCCACTTTCGATTGCACTTTTGGATAAAAATGGTTCAATCATCCGTGAAGACGTGCTAGAAGTGACAGAAGAAGCCCAAAATTTCTCATTCGAAAACCTGACCGATCAGCCAGTGTTCTCAATCAATAGAAACTTTTCAGCACCTGTTATCATTCATTCTGACCAAACTGAGGCAGACTATGCTCACTTGCTTGCGCATGAGAAGGATCCATTTTCTAAATGGGAAGCAGGTCAACAACTTGCCCTAGAAAGAATCCACGTAGCGCTTCAGGAAGGAACCTTAGATGGGCGCGCCATTGCTGGTGAAGCTTTCACACAGGCGTATGGAACGCTGTTAAGAGACACGACACTTGATCCGGCCTTTAAAGCGCTTGCTCTGAGCCTACCTACCGAAACGGAGATTGCACTTTCCTATGAAACGATCGATTTTGATGCGATCCATCAGGTAAGAGAAGCCCTTCTCCACCACCTTTCGGTTACCTATCAGGATGAGATACATCAGCAGTATCAGGGATTTACATCGGAAGGAGAGTATGCACCAACACCTGACCAGGTTGGAAATAGAAAGCTTCGACTTTTTCTTCTCTCACTAATCAGACGAACTGGTGATGTTCAGACGGTGTATAACCATTATAGAAATGCTGAAAATATGACTGATCGGTTTGGAGCTTTAGCCCAAATAACGCATTTTGAGGGTGAGGAAAAAGAAGCTGCTTTTGCTGATTTCTATGAGCAAGCAAAACAAGACCTTCTTACCTTTAACAAATACCTCGTTGCAACTGCAGTTTCCTCTGCACCAGGCACATTGGAAAGGGTTAAAAAAGTAGTGACGGATCCTGTATATGATATGAATATTCCTAACATGAACCGATCACTTCTCGTCGCGTTTACGCAAAATTACCCACGTTTTCATGCTGCAGATGGTTCGGGGTATACATTCCTCTGTGATATGTTGCTACAACTCGATAAAATTAACCCAGCTGGTGCTGCACGAGTAGCGAGTGGTTTCAAACTCTATAAAAAACTCGATCCGGTTCGACATGAGCAGATGGGTTCTCAATTAAAGCGGATGATCGAGACAGATACTTTGTCAGAAAACCTCTACGAAGTTGTTTCGAAAACATACAATCAATAAAAGTTCAGTTTCTTAACCTGCAAATCTCTTTCTGATTTGCAGGTTTACCTAAAAAAAATGTTGCTGTAGTATTGTCCCTCGCTTCGGAGATGCTCTTCTGAAGTGATTGAGGGAAGATATTTTCATAACCGATTTATTCCGTGAGATGTCGCGGGCGCTTAGTCGTGTAAGACAGTGGAAATTCCTGTTTTATCTGCGTGTCCGTAAAGCATATTTGCTTAATGTATCTCATACAGTAAGCGTGTACTACAATTAGGATGACTATGAATTTTTGGATACGATTATTTTCCCTGCTGCTTGTTCCTTCGTTTTGCTTTGCAACTCCAGTGACATACGTATATTTTGGCCAGAAATGGGCTGATCATTTTCATGAAGAATATACGGAAGAAGATAGAGCGGCATTTATGATGGGGGTAGTGTTCCCCGATATTCGGTATTTGAATATCAAAATGCCAAGGGAGCCAAACGCTTCTGATATTACAAAATCGCTGGTTCTAGATGAAGAAAATCCCTTTGAACAAGGAAGGCTTTTTCATTATTTCTTTCTGAATTTCCGCGATAGCGTTGTTGAAGAACTTTCCCTTTTTGATAAACTCACAAACGCACCTGAAGATAATCGAGATCTTCTTCTTATGCTATTAGAAGATCATAATTACTTTGATGAGATCGACCGGAATGGAGTGAAATCCTATTTTCAAAATGTTATTGAAGATGAGGAGTATACCGGTGTTCCATACCACACGCTTCGTACGTGGCATCGTATCGTTACTCAATACTACGGAATGTCTGCATTTGCGATCGTCCGCCGCTTAAGGCAATTTGATTTTGGTATGTTTGGAGCTTCAAAAGAAACAGTTGCAGAATGGGCAAGAGAGTTTCCCGCGCTTTTAGAATCGGACGCCTTTCAGGTATATGTGGCTGATTTAGAAGCTGGATTTGAGCAGTTTCTCGACTAACGTATAAATCCAATCGAACGAAAGTGATCTTCGTTTTCGAAGATATATGCTGGAAAGGTTTCGTCTATCTTTACATATGGGCCCTCTTCGATGAGGGCTTTAAATGTCTCTAGTTTTTTCGCTTCTTCAGTATCCCTTTCTACAAGCGAGTAGGACATCAGCTTCGTTATGTATTTTTCGTACCCTCCAATTGATGAAAAATGCCATCCAGCATCTGGGATCTGTCGAGTGATTGGGCGGAGAGCTCGAACATCAGAAAATGAGGCATTCCGTAAATATTTAAACGTTGTTACGACTGAACCCAAAAATTGTCGATGAAATCGATTCAGATAGTATTGGTATTCATTCATAATTGCCCCAACGTGTTCTACCTTTCCTTTCAGGATTGGAAGTGCCATTCTTCTGATCATAGGTCCTTTAATAATTTCATCTACGTCTGAAAGCATAACGATATCTGTATCATCTGCACCTGTCAGTCCATCTTTGAGGCGATCTCTTTGCATCTGCTCTCGAGTAAAGGGGATATCTGTATCGATATGTCCTTTGATAACCACATGAATGATTTTATCGAGGTATTGAGTAAATCGCTCTTTGTTTTTCTGAAAAAAGAGTGGTTTTGGATTTCCACGGAATGTTTCTTCCGCTTCTGCAAGGACAAAATAGTCAACGTATGGGTCCATTTCGTGAAGACGGATTTCGAGGATATCAAGCTCATTAAAGAATAGGAAACAGTCGTAGATTTTTCCCTGTGAAAAGAGGGAAGTAGAAAGAAGCAGACAGAGTAGAAATCTCATAACGAGTCCTTTACAATTTTTCTTGTTTGGTAATCAAAAAAAGCAATTTTCGTCGATGCCTGAATGACAACTTCCTTATCTCTCATCACATTATAGTAAAAAACTCCCGAACACGGTTTAGTTTGTGTGTAGTGGAGGTGAAATGAAAGCTCATCGCCATGAAATGCTTCCTTACGATACTTTACCTCGAGATGGGTAACGAGAATGTTTCCTTCTGTTTTCCCTTTGCTTTTCAGGTACCTGACTCGAGCTTCATGGAGAAGAGAAACTACCTTGTCATTTCCTAGATGGTTTCCATAATTTATGTGCTCAATACAGACGGGAATCACTGTAGAAAATTCAAATTCGTGTGGAAAATCATTCATAAAAATACGTCGTTTTGTGCAGAATGTATACTATGGAATCAATTCATATGTCATTACTTTTCCGACTCGGGACCGCTTTAGGAATTTGCGTAGTTGGATATATTGTTGCATTTTTGAGTCGCTGGGGATTTCAGAAAGCGTTCTTGCGTGTTCGCGGTGATGAAACGGTCGTAGTTTTTTTAAGTCACATATTTTTCTGGATTATCTTTACGGCTTCATTAATCACTGCAATCAACCAGACAGGACTCTATACAACATCATTTGTTGCTGCGTTTGGTGCTGTTTTTGCGGCGCTGATTATTTCATTGCAAAAGACGTTAGCTAACTTTGCCGGTGGAGTTATTCTTCTTCTTCAAAGGCCATACAAAATCGGTGATCGGTTGTCCGTTTTGAACATCGAAGGAAAAGTGGTTGAAATGAATGTCTTTTCAACGAGACTCGATATAGATGGAAAGTCAGCTATCATTCCGAATGGAGTAATTTCGAGCTCTCCTATTGTAATCGAAAGAAGTAGAAAAAAAGGGGAATAATCCCCCTTTCTTATTGACGTGTTGCTTGATCTAGCAGCTCTTGATATCTAGCTGCTGCTTTGGTTGCCTCTGTTCCGGCTCGTACGCAGGCTTTCGACATTGTTTTTTCGAGCGAAGTACCTGGTTGAATTCCAAGGATTGAATTTACCATTTTGGTGAATGTATCCTTAAACACCTCATCTCTCGTGTTTTCTACAAAGACTTTTGCCAATGAAGATGCTCTTGGATGTCGTTTCAGAATTTCGCTGCCTTCTTCCATTTGTCTGACCATTGATTCAGCCATTCCTGATATTCGTCTGATCGCTACCTCTTCAACTCTCCCTGCGAGCGCTCTCCGTCCCTGAGATGCTGCACCTGCCATTAAGGCTCCGGCTATAGCTACTCCAGATAGACGTGAACATGCACGTACTGCTGCCATAATAATCTCTCCTCTCTTTCCCCTAAGACTATTATAGCATATTTTAGCGTAATGTTAAATAATTATTTGAATCTATAACCTGCTGATAGTTAGTAGGTTAAATGAAACCAAAAAAGATTTTAACACGTTGAAAATCAGTGGGTTAAAAAGGAGAGAAAGGAAGATATTTTTTTGGGGACTTTATAAATGAAATTTGCCCAGAAGAGGACTCGAACCTCCACACCTTGCGGCACCAGAACCTAAATCTGGCGTGTCTACCAATTCCACCATCTGGGCAAATGTCTTCTTCCCAGCAGTGGGAATGAAGATGTCAATAAGATACAACTGTTTAGGACTTTCTGTCAATTAGGGTGTCATTTTTTTCTACATTTCTGTATGATCCTCGTCTTATGAAACCAAAAGAACTTAAATTTCCATTTAGCTTTGAAGAGAGAAAGCCTCACTTAGGGGATGGCATTTTGTTTGTCCCACGCTACTATGACCAGCATGAAGCGTTTGAGCTCCCTCCATTTTACACGTTATTCAAGAACAACAATCCGGTACACGTAGAATACTGTAGCGGGAACGGTCTATG